>Ga0209021_1000393_pt1 | contig 56176 bp, 36 predicted proteins | sample PinacodermFT_FD_187299 | JGI IMG/M metagenome (GOLD analysis project Ga0209021, IMG submission 187299) | Host-associated microbial community of the marine sponge Aplysina aerophoba from Gulf of Piran - sponge pinacoderm, lysed by freeze-thaw... | ecosystem: Host-associated > Porifera > Sponge >... | reverse complement strand
GATGCCGCCCACACCGGTGCCGACTACAGTCCCGGCCGCGGTGCCCATGCCTGTCCCGCAAGCGGCAGCCGCGCCCGGACCCGGGACCATGCCCACGCCGACTGCGACTGCGGTTCCGGCGACTGTGGAGCCTCCTGCTGCTGCGATGCAGGCATCAGCTGAACCGGATGGTTCAGGAGGGATGAGCAGTGTCATACTGGCTGCGATCGGTCTGCCTATGCTGTCCGGAGCTCTGCTGCTCGGGTACCTGATATACAGGGAACGACGACGGCGGAACGAGGCGGAGCTATAGAGGCAGCAGCGATGTGTCTCGCATGTAACGTTGATGGCCTTACGGACAGGGCTTTACGAAAGACAAAAAGGGCGTAGATTCTCTGGGATTCAGAGTAACCCGCGCGCCCTTCTCCAGGTCTGAGTAGCCGAATTGACGGCAGCGAAGTGTTGTCTGCATGTCAGGCTAGGTCACTGAGCGAAGCTATGTCGATGTCCGGATAATTGATCTCGTCAAATGGTGTCGATTTGCGGCTTGTCTTCACACCATCGACCAGAGGGTACTCATAAGTCTGACCCGCGAAGTACAGAAGTGGACCAGATAAATCGGACTGACGGCTGAGAGAGTCTCGCTCCTGGAATGGAAGGAAAAAGAGGAGCAGGAAAATTAAGCAGAGTAGGAAGAAGCACAGCCCGGAGCTCAATGCCAAAGTAGCGTTGTCCGCCCTGCGGGCAGTAGAGACGATTGCTCAGTTAGCCGGTCGATCTAAAATTCACCCCATACAGATTCTTGTCTGGAAGAAAGCCCTGATTGAGGGAGCGCCCGAGGTCTTCGGCAGCGGCGGCTCAAAGGCGGATAGAGAGCAGGAAACGATGGCAGCACATCTGTACAAACAGATTGGTCAGCTCAGGATTGCCCGATCATGATTACCTGCGGTTCCGTCTGATCGCTGCTAGCCTGACCCGACGCTCGATTATGAATCCTCGATCGCGCTGCTGTTGGCAAGGATTCTTTCGATAACAGCAAAGAATGTCCCTGTGTCTTCTGCACTTATTCCTTCTGTAAGCCTGTCTTCGTGAGCGTGGATTCTGTTCTGGAGTTCGACACTCAGCGCCAGACCCGCATCTGTCAGTTGCAGGAACACTATCCGGCGGTCGCTCCTCGAACGCCGCCGCGATAGCAACCTTCTATCGACCAGTTTCTTCGCCATGCGACTAATGGCCGACACCTCCACGGGTAGCGCGCGCGCAAGTGCTGTAGCCGTCCATACATGGTCGGCCAGAAAGAGTCTCATCATGGCGAAGTCCATTGGGGTGAGATCGTATGCCGCCAATTCCCGGTTGATACCTCTCGTCACCACCTTGAGTAACGCCCGCGCATTCTCCTCAAGGCCACGAAAGGACATCGCCGAACCGGAAGCGGATTCCCCATTACATATGTCTTGCGAGTTCGCCATCTGATCAGGCTCCGTGCAAGCGCAGCGCGTCGTTCTCACTCAGACCCGTTGTGGCTACGTGTCTCTGAACGCAATGGATGAACGACTGCTCAGTATGTGCTCTAATCGCTAAGTGTTTCATAATCTCAATATGTTTGAATTGGCAATTCAAGCGATTTGTTGTTTCATCAATGCGTACCAGAACTTCGACTGGGGCATATAAATCTGACGCTAGTTCAATATGATGAAGTCTTTATATTTCTACTAGCCTGTGCCTTCAGTTGGATACAGGGCGCAGTCTCCTTCCGAGGCCATTGTGTACGATGCGACCTGAGATGGACTCGGTCCAAGTTCCATGGGTTATCTGACTTTGCCCTTCGAAGCCACATGACGGAAGGCAATCCGTCGGGAACCTACTGTGAAGATTGGCGTCCTATCCTTTGCCGCTAAGTACCCCTGTGCCTACTGTCTGTAACGCGTGTACGCCTATAATTGACGCCCTTGCTGGTCTACCCTGCAGCGTCAGGGATTGCTCTTCCCCATATGGTCGGGTCAATGCGATGCTGAGATAGTCTACATTGTCGTTTACGGCGCCAACAGTACCACTCTGGCATGCTTGCGCCTTGCAGGAAGAGGATTTGATACTGGTATGCTTGTACTTCAGTCCTCGCTGTCCGCTCATTTGAGGTGCTTCCGAAAATGCGAACTGATGGTGAAAGATTGCTATGCGCAGCTACTCGGCGGTAGCTATGCCATTACACATCATGGTAGAAGGCCCTCCGGTAACCTGATGATTCCCTGTCTGCCATGTCTCGGCGTGTAAGGCCGTGGCAGGTTGCCCAGTCTCGTCGGACTGCTGCCATAAGATTATTGACGGCATCCGCCTCAGTGCGTACTATCGGCAGCAGCAGTACAGGGCATTACTTCGAGGTTGCAATCAGGAGGTAGCGAGTGAAGTACGACTACATCGTCATAGGCGCAGGTTCGGCGGGAGCAATCCTTGCCACAAGGCTTTCTGAAGACCCGAACATCTCGGTGCTTCTGCTGGAAGCGGGTCCGGACTATCCGGACATTGACAGCCTGCCAGAAGAAGTCAGGCACAGCTACGAGTCCACAAAGAGCATTTGGGACAGTGACCACAACTGGCAATACACAGCGCGCGGCACCTCGGAGGCCGAAATCGAAATACCAAGGGGCAAGGTGACCGGCGGTTCCAGCGCCATCAACGGTACGGTCTTCCTCCGCGGCATCCCTGAGGACTACGACAACTGGGCGGAATGGGGCAACGACGAGTGGAACTTCCAGCAGCTTGTACCCTACTTCAACAAGCTAGAGACCGACACTACCTACCAGGACGACCCCGGTGACTTCCACGGCGCCAACGGCCCAATCATCTGCCGCCGCTTCATGCAGGACGAATGGCGTGAGGGCAACAAAGCTTGGTTCGAGGCATGGCGGGAGAGTGGTCAAGGTTACTGCGAGGACCACAATGCGCCCGGCACAACGGGTGTTGGTCCCATACCCCTGAACAATCCCAATGGCATCCGCTGGTCCACGTCCATAGGATATCTGGGCCTCTCGCGCCACCGCCTGAATCTCACCATCAGGGCGAATGTGACCGTCAAGAAGGTTCTCTTCGATACAACCGGTGACAGCCCCAGGGCGACAGGCGTTGAGGCGGTCTCCGACGAAGAAACATTCGTCGTCGAGGCTGATGAGATCATCCTGAGCGCAGGCGCGATCGGATCACCACAGATACTTATGCTTTCGGGAATTGGTCCGAGCGACCACCTCGGAGAACACGGCATTCGGACGGTAATCGACTCGCCCGGAGTGGGTCAGAACCTCGCCGACCATCCCCTCCTCAGTATCCTGTGGGAGACTAAGCCGGATGTGGAGTTAGAGCGCTTCGTACCCAACGCTCAGCTTGTCGTGCGTTACACTGCGGAAGGCTCGCCTCTTGAGAACGACATGATCGTGTATCTCTCAGCCGCCTCCGGGGTAGATCGCAAGCACGGCGGGGCGCACACGGACGTCGTTGGAATGGGCGCCGGCCTCGGGCTGAATCTGGCGCACTCCAAGGGTGAGCTTCGGCTTCGTTCTGGTGACTACCGGGACCATCCCTATCTCGATTACAACCTCCTGGACCACGAGGAAGACCTGCGCAGGTACAGGGATGGTGTGCGCCTGGTAGTCAGCCTCGAAGATCATCCGGCAATGGCTGCTATGATCGGAGAGAGGGTCTATCCGGAGGATTCGGATCTAGAGTCGGACGATGCGCTGGACCTATGGATGAAAAGGTGGGTCGGGACGGGCCATCACATCTCCTGCACCGCCAAAATGGGGCCGAGTTCAGACCCGATGGCAGTCGTGGATCAGTTCGGCAAGGTTTACGGCGCGGAGGGACTGCGGGTGGTGGACGCATCCATCATGCCAGAATGCGTCCGGGCAAATATCAACGTCACCGTGTTGATGATTGGCGAGCGCATCGCAGACCTGATCAAGCAGGGGAAGTAATGACCGGTGCCTGACGCATCACTCTGGAGGAATACAGTCTGTTCAAAGCACGGAGCGCAACGGAGGGATGGTCGGATAATCAAGGTTTGGAGTATCCGAGTGGGACGGGCATATTCTGGGCGTGCAGGTATCCGCGAGGCGGAGATGTCCCTGATTGTCGCCGAATTGCCAGTGGCTGGACTGCGAAGCCTATGATAGACGTCTCAGCCGTCCCTGGGTCAGCAGCACGACAATCATGATCGCAATGAGCGCGAAGCCCATGAATCCGATGACCGTCTGGCCACCCAGATAGTCGGTGAGGAAGCCCGCGGGCGTGATGCTGAGTGGCATCAGGCCGTAATTGAGCATGAACAGGCTCATGATTCTGCCCCGATACTCCGGATTCGCCTTTTCGATTATCAGCGTCTGATTGAGCGCCTGACGTCCCGAGTCGCCAATGCCCAGCAGAACCATGATTACGGCGGCAATGTTGTAAACGGGAATCGCAGCAATCAACACGAGGCCGACACCAGACATTATGGTCGCGATTATCAGGCCCATGCCCCTGTATCGCTGGCCCATAGACGCGACATAAAGTGAGCCGAACATTGAGCCCATTCCCATCAGTCCGACGAGAAGTCCCATGGAATCGGGCCCCTGCCGGTAGATGTCAACGACGAACACGGGCAGGATAAACCGGAAGGGCATCGCAAGCATTGTCGCCGCCAGTCCCATAAGGAGCAGCACGAGAAGGATTCGGCGCTGCCACACGTGAGATATGCCATCAGCGATGTCACGGAGCATATCCGTCTTGCCTGAAGATGTCCCCGCCGAACCTGTCTTGGGCAGAAATGAGGTAAGGACAACCGCTGCCAAAGTTAACGCGCCAATGAGATAGAAGACGTTCCATGGTCCGACCAGCGCGTATATGCCACCTGCCAGCGCGGGCGCGGCCATTGTGGTAGCGCTGATGCCAGCCGCGTTCAATGCCATCGCATTCGTCAGCTTTTCCGGCCCAACAAGCTGGGGAATTATCGCCTGTCTCGCGGGCATCATGAATGCCCAAAGCCCGCCAGTAACCATTGATGAGATCAGGAGGTGCTGCCAGGCGATAACCTCGAAGTCGATTGCGAGGCCGATCACCAGGGACAGACAACCGGCGACGATCTGTGCGACCTGTATGATCGTCTTCTTCTCGAACCTGTCCGCTACCACACCACCGAAGAGGGGAATGGTCAGCATGGGGACAGCGATGCCCAGATTGATGATGCCGAGAACTGAGGCTGAGCCTGTAATGTCGTATACGAGATAGCTCTGAGCCAGCATCTGCATCTGTGTCCCAGCCATGAGGAACAGCATCCCGACCCACAGAAATAGGAAGTTACGATTGGAGAGCGAGTCGAATGTAGTTAGCCGGGGGCCACGCGGGAGTCGCACAGAAATGCCGGTTCTGAGCGCGCTGGATGTCGCGCCTCTGCCTGAGGGCAGGGGTTTTCCGGCGCCGTCTGCTGCCGCATGACTCAACGCTCGTTCTCCGGCCACGGAAGAAACCGCCTGTGCCGAGTTCTGAATAGGCGGCGAAGAATCTGACATGAGACAAAGCTACTCAATACCTGGTAACAAAGCAATAGAAGCTGCGGCGCGGAGAGAGGCGCATCCTTGACCGCCTGAGCGGTTCTGAGTTAGATTCAACGCCAGAGCCAGTTGACGGAAGATTATTCTGCGGAGCACGCTGTTCGCGCGTGCCACTCCCCGACTTTCGGCAGGCCAACTAACCTCAGCATCACGCTACATAGTAAATCACCAGAGAAGGAGAATCCTCATGCCGTTCTACGAAAGTGGCTCCAGCCGTATCTACTATGAAGAAGTTGGGTCGGGATTTCCGCTGCTGATAATCCCGGGCGGCGGGCTTAATTCCACCGTGGCGTCGCTTGATACCTCGGTGCCCTTCAACCCAATGGAGGCTTACCGGGACGACTTCCGATGTATCGCCGCCGACCTACGCAATGCCGATCTGGGTCAGTCCAGCGGACCACTGGAGATCGACCGGCCCTGGGATGCCTACTCAGAAGACCAGCTTAGTCTGATGGACCATCTGGGCATTGATAAGTTCCTGGTCATGGGCTTCTGCATAGGCGGGCCGATGATCCACAATCTGCTCAGATTAGCCCCGGAGCGCATCGTGGCGGCAGCACTGATGCAACCCAGCGGCTTCAATCCGGAAGCGCCGGATATCTTCTACCAGAACAATACAGCGCGGTGGGGGCCACCACTTTGCGAAAGGAATCCTGAAATCACATCGGGCATGGTCCACGACTTCCTGACCAGCATGTACACTGACCGCGCAGATTTCGTTTTCACGGTTTCCCGCGATTTCGTGCGTAATCTGCAGACGCCACTGCTGATAGCACCAGACGATGTGCCTGCGCACCCATACGCCTGCGCGATGGAGGTTGCCGATCTTGCCCCGAACTCCGAGGTTACTATATTTCCGTGGAAGGACTCGCAGGAGCACATCGACGAGGTCGTAAGCCACGCCCGGCGTTTCCTGAAGACCCACGAGCCGGTAGCTGCGACTACCTAAATGCCCGGCGCTGCTGAGGCTGACGAGTTCTTAGTAGGCAGTGGGAAGGATCGGGAGATCTGCCGATTGGCCGGGAGCGACGGTAGTTCAGTTCGCTCTCCACTGCTCGGCATCGTCTTTGGGTTCGTACCCTATCAGCTCGCGCGAGTTCGAGATGTCCCAGATACGCCAGGTGTTATTGGATACGCCGTAGAAGATCGCGAATCTGACGGTGTCGGGTGCATCTATGCACTTGCTCACTAACTGCACCAGGTCGCGGTGTGACAACAAGGTGGCGAAATGTCGTAGGTCTTGCGGTCTGCCCTCGCGGTTCAATGTTCCGATTCGAAGGCAGATTACTGACAGGCCGAAGTGGTCGGAGTAGTATCGTCCCGCCGCCTCTCCGAACGCCTTGCCGATACCGTAGGGTCCGTCCGGTCGTATGGGCATGTCCACCGTCACACGGGAGAAGGTCGCCGCGTCCAGTCCGTCATACCTGCCGGCGACGATGGATGCGTAAGGCTCGTCCTCCTCGTAGTTGCCGGTCGCATGGTTGGAGCTGGCGAATATCACGCGCTTTGCTCCTGCCCGTCGAGCGGCTTCAAGCGCGTTGTATGTGGAAGGCAAATTGTTCCGATAAACGACGTCCCAGGGGCTGTCCTGGTCCGGCACGCTGGCGAGGTCGATTACCGTGTCCACCCCGTCGTAGGCAGGCAGCACAGCATCGAGATCGGAAGTGTCGGCAACTAGGCTGGTAAAGCCGTCCGCTGCCCTGATATCTACACCGGTTACATTGTGCGATTCTTTAAGGCCGTTCTGGAGCAGTCCTCCTATGAGTCCGGCCGCTCCCGTTATTAGCACGTTCTTCCCGTTAGGCATGTGGTTCTCCCTCGAATCCGTGATCGTCTGGAGTCATTCCGGCATTTGGGCCGGGTGCAGGTCATACGATGGTGAAGAGTTCTCTCCAATGTGGACCTGGCGGTTCGCTGGGATGAAAGACCTCATGGTATCTTTCATCAGAGTACCCACCAAGCGCCCGTGGTTACTATATCAAACGCCTTCCGCTTCAGACTACGAATATCACGAGACAAGGAGGAGACAAGATGCTTGCGGACCTGGTTGAAGTCACGACATCTGATGGAATCCCGCTGAACGGCGCCTATTTCGCGCCGACAAGAACGGGTCGCTCACATTCGGTAGATGCCATACTGTTCTTTCATGGCGATGGCGGCAACTTCTACAGCAGCCTTTATCTTTGGCTGGGGCAGCGCATGTCGGAACAGGGCATAGCGTTCCTGACAGCCAACCGCAGGGGCCACGACCACATCGCTGCCGGTGCGAGAGGAGGGCCGCTAGCGGGCTATGCCTTCGAGTCTGTTGATGACTCGCGAGCGGACTTCGGAGCGTGGCTTGACTTGCTGCGTGAGAGGGGCACCGTCGCATAGCCATCGGCGGGCACAGCGGTGGAGCCGTGCGCGCCACTTATGCGCAGGCACGGGAGAAGTTCGCAAATGTAGTGGCGGTGATACCGGTGTCTCCGGGCGAGTATGACCACGAAGGAATTATCGCACTTCATGGGGATGACTTCGCAGAGCCGTTTCGGGAGTCTGAGCGGAACGTCGCTGAGGGCCGCCCGGATACGCTGCTTCGTCCAGGAGTTCCCTGGGGGTCAACGTGGAGTGCGCGCTCCTTTGTGGACTGCTTCAATCGGGACAACCGCTATAGCGTGACCACCCACGGGGCAAACACGGGTTGCCCAACGCTGTTCATATTCGGCTCCGAGGAGTGCGCCGTCGGTGGACAGCAGGAGCTTCCGGTGTGCGGCGCTGCGCGACGAAGCCTCGGTGCTGCGGGATATTCGCACGTGGACGTAGTGGAAATTGACGGAGCCAATCACGGATACTTAGAACGCGAACAACAACTGTTTGAGACGATGTATTCTTGGATCGGCGGCCTATGACGGGCTACAATCAACTATAAGCCCTGACGCCGTCTCAAGAGTCCAACCTATCTAATCTGGTCTGTCTTGGAATTGCACCCGCCTGACGGACCACTTTGCTGGCTGTTGCAATGCACGTCTGCCCTCTGATCGCCTTCGGGCGGCACGATGGAACCGTTAGAATCGAGTACGCCATCTCTCATTTGGGAAACGCGGAGAGCTATTGAGTTGCGCCGTAATTCCTTACACCTGACGCGGGGTCGCGCAGCGGCGTAACTTAGTTGTGTTGGTACATTGCTTGTATCCTTTGCGAATGCAATATTTGCTCCTTTACAGAGATTTTGGTCGGCTGTAAAATCACAAGGGCGCAGAGTACGGGCGATAATCACTCTCTTAAGTAAGGCTTGCTGAAGATTCACCTCCATCTATGCCGTTCGTCGAACTCGCAGCTAATCATGTCTTAGTACCCCTACCTTCGAAAATCCAGCACGGGGACTGTCTGTCACTATGAACCAAATACTCGAAAAAATGAGCTTGCTTGTAACGGTACGACCGTACATTACGCTTGTTTTTTTACTCGCTATTACCGTATTGCTTGCCGCTGGGACTACGCTGCGCGTACCTCCGACGGAAGGTGCTGATGTGGCGTTCCTTCCGCCCGGGCACGCCGTCGCCAATGCGGCGCAGGAAATAGATGAGCTATTCGGGGACTCCGGCGACGTGAGCGTCGTCACACTCATCTTCCGTGGAGATGCGCTCACACCCGGCGGACTTTCCCAGATGTCCGGCCTGATCAACAAGATTGTCAGCGACCCGGCCGTAGGTGGGTTGTTGGTGCCGGCTGACCCGGTTATCGCACCCTCTTTTCTGGTTCAGGCTGCGCTCCAATTGGAAAACCTGGAGTCGATCACGCAGGCAGAAATCGACGCTGTCGGCAATGTCCCACAGATCGGAGGGGCTATCGCCGCGATGACCGGAATGGACACGGACGGCACGCCGGTTGCGATTGCCAACATTAGCCTGAGTGATACGGGTGACGAAAGGGTCAAGGACGCGGAGCGGAAGATCAATGAGTTAGCGGTGGGGGATAGTGGTCCTCTGACCGTGAGCAGTCTATCTCCCGCGATAGTCGAGGACGAGTACAGGGAAGCCACGGAATCGGGAATGGCGCCGCTGATAGGGCTGGCACTGCTACTGATCACGGGGCTGCTCTTCCTGTTCACACGCACCATCTCTGATACGCTGCTGACGCTATTAGGGCTCATCCTGTCACTGACCTGGATTATCGGGGCAGAGGGCTGGCTCGGCCCGGAAGGAATCGGCCTGATAGGGCCACCGAGTTCCCTAACTGCGATGGTCCCTGTCATCATCATCAGCCTCACCGTGGACTACGCAATCCAGGCGGTCTCTCATTATCGCGAGCAGCGGGCTGAAGGCGAGCCGGTTATCCGGGCAGTACGCAACGGACTTCGAAACGTGACTGTGCCACTCACACTGGCAGCCGTCACGACGATAGTCAGCCTGCTGGTTACCCTATTCTCGCCGATCGGGGTGATTGGCGACTTCGGCATCGTCGCAGGACTGGGTGTGGGGTTGAGCCTGATAGTGATGCTGACACTGATACCGGCGGGCAGGACGATCATCGATCGGCGGCGCGAGTCGCGCGGTACATTGCCGCCTCCTCGCCCGCTCGCGAATGCATTGCCTGGGGTTAGCCGGATGGCGGAGCAGTTGGGGAGATGGGTTACGCGCAGGCCGGCACCCTACATTGTCGTTGTAGTCTTGATCACGATAGGGCTTGGGTATGCCGCAACCGGCTTGAAGTCGGAATTCAGCATCCGCGACATCCTCCCCAGAGGTGGAAGCGTGGTCGAGGATATGGACACCCTCGAAGCCGCCGTCGGTGGTTCGACTGAGATCGCAACCCTCCTTGTGAAAGCCGAGGCGACGGAAACCCGCACTCTTCTGAATCTCCAGGACCTGACTTCTGCCTTCGAGGACGAGAATCGCCGACCGCGTGCAGCAGCAGGCCCGATCCAGACGTCATATTATGCACATCTGCGAGACTGGATCGACGACTCCGGCGAGCCCGGCGACAAATACGACCCTGAGCTTGAAGCGCTTTTCCACCAGGCTTCAGCCGAGGTAGAACTTGATCCGGCTCTGATGCAGGAATTACTCGATAAGCTTGTCGCGAGAGAACCGGAACTGGCGCGCTTCCTGGTCAACGATCCACAGGGCATCGACACAATGTTGCTGCAGTTCCCAACTTATCTGGGCGATCCGGAGCAATCCAGGATGATTCAGGAGGAAACAGAGGCGCTATGGTTCGGCGATGACAGCCACGTCACGGCGACTTCACCCAGCATCGTCGCAGTCGCGGTTACAGACCAGATCACCGACGGACAGACGGAGTCAATCAGCACTACCATTGCTGTGGCGCTGGGAATCCTCACTATCTTCTTCTGGGTGACGCTGCGCCAGCCGGCTCTGGGATTCGTCGCAGTGGGGCCCATCGTCCTAGTTCTCGTCAGCGTGCTGGGTACGATGGCGCTGTTGGACATCCCCTACACACTTGTCACCTCGATTATCACCGCGTTATCAATCGGCATTGGTGTGGACTACACCATACATGTCATTCACCGATACCGGGAGGAATACTTCCGCCTGCGCAACCCGGAGAGAGCGGCGGTTCGTACACTCGCGACGACGGGTTCGGCGTTGCTGGGATCTGCACTAACGACGGCCATGGGATTCGGAGTGCTGATAGCCTCACCGTTGCAGGCGTCGCAGCAGTTTGGCATCACTGCGACAATTACCATCGTCTATTCGCTGATAGTCTCCATACTGGTCGTGCTGCCCGCGATGGTGGTCTGGGGGGCGTACCAGAACATGAGGCTTCGCTCCTCGATTGAACGCATGTGGAACGACCTTGACGTGGCGATTGAGGATATACATCTCCGACACGAGAGGGGAGAGGGCGCTTCGTAAGCGGCACGCTCCGGAGGTTTCCCTACATGTTGAAGAGTCTCTCGCAACTTCGTGAACTATCTACAGGGCTGAAGTCCGCGTACCGCGGCTTTGACACCCACCTCCGCACGAGAGAATTCGAAGGCTGGACTGACAGGGCGCGCGTGGAGGATGACGGCGCGATAGGCTACGACCACGCTGAAACCGTCAAGGAATACTATGACCTTTGTGGTGAGTTCATGTTGTTCGGTTGGGGCGAATCCTTACACTTCGCACCGCTATCGCCCCGCGAAAGCTTGGAGGACTCCAAGATACGACATCAGCGACTGATGATTGCCAAATTGGAGTTGTGTGAGGGAATGACAGTTATTGATATTGGCTGTGGGATAGGTGGCCCGATGCGCCGCGTAGTCCGGGAGGCTGGGGTCAGGGTAGTCGGAGTCAACAACAACGAAATCCAGTTGGAGAAGGCGAAGTCGTTGAATACTGAGGCGGGTATCGCCCACATGGTCGATTATAAGGCTTGCAGCTTCATGGATATGTGCACCGTCGCTGACGACACTTTTGATCGGGGCTACGCGATAGAGTCGACTTGCCATGCGCCGGATAAGGCGGGAGCGTTCGCCGAGATATACCGCGTGCTGAAACCCGGCGCGCTTTTCTGGGGTCAGGAAATGTGTATGACGGACGAGTTCGACCCCGACGACAGACGACACCGCGCCATCAAGCGGGAGTTGATGCACGGCATCGCGCTCAAGGACATAGCGACGATGGGCGAGGTGAACCGCGACCTCGAAGCGGCGGGATTTCAGGTTATCGAGGGGAGAGACCACGCCGTCGAGGGGGACAGTCCGATCACGCCTTGGTATAAGCCGATGGAATCCCGGGGCGGAACGCTGGGCGACGCTCTGCGTAGGACTCCACTGGGCCGCAAGTTGCTCATTTGGGCATCTAGGCTTGCAGAGGCAGTGGGGGTGTTTCCGAAAGGCTCCTCGGACGTAATTGGTCTGATGGACCGTACCGCCAACGCCTATGTCGAGGGCGGCAGGGCGGGAGTTTTCACACCACTGTACTGTTTTCTGGCGCGCAAGCCTCTTTAGCCTTCTTGGTCGCGGTCCGTCGACCAGTCTGTCGGGCGCGTCCGTGGCGCGCTAGAAGTTCAACGGGCGCCGTTGCTCGGCGATGCGGAACTTCAGCTTCTTGCTTGGCTTCATGGACGGTAGCGGACTGAACTTGAGCTTGTAGTCGTCAGGCGACACCTTGAGCGTAAAGTAGTGCGCGACCATGAGCACATTTACGGCGAGCTGCGTTTCCATCCACCGCGAGCCGAGACAAATATGCGTGCCCAGTCCGTAGGGCGCGTATCCGGGGCTGTGGTGCTCGTTGCGCGGTGGCAGGTATCGGTCTATGTCGAATGTGGTCGAGTCGGGAAAGAATTCGTCCATGAAATGGGTCGCCGCCTGAGCGATTACGAGCTTCGCTCCCAACGGCAGCTGATAACCTTCGACCATGCACGAATTCATCACATGCCGCATAGACACCGGCACTATTGGGTAGAGGCGCAGGCTCTCCATGAGGAAGCGATGGGTGACATCGATCGAGGACGGAGTGAGGTCTTCGGGATTCGGGTCGCCGTTCTCGAACAGCGCGTCGGCCTCTTCTTGGATCCTGGCGTAGATTTCAGGCTGCGATGCCATAGCGTACAGAGCGAAACTGAACGCGTCGCCGAGGTACACACTGGCAATCAGCGCCGCTGATAGAGCGAATCGCAGGTTCGACTCAGGGTAGAACTGAGGGTCGCTCGCGTGCAGGCTCAGAATGTCGTCGGCGAGATTTCGAGAAGCGTCAGCCCGTTGAGCGGGTGTATGCACGCTCTGTATCCGTTCCAGTAAGATGTCCACCGATTTCGCGCGGCGTCTCATGCCCGGGGTTTTCAGCATGAATTTGGGCAGAGCCTTCACGATGTGAGTGCTGAGCGCCCGCTCCTTGTACTCCGCCAAGTCGTCAAAGATGTCCTGAGAATCGACGCTGACGAAGAGCGGAGAAATCTGTGAGTTTATCATTCGGCGGCACATGCGCGTGGCGGGGTAGGCGTCTCCAACCGTCCACTCTGCCATGTGTTTCCGCGCGTAATTGATGAGCTGGCCCATCTCGCCCATTAATCTGTTGCGAGAATATGCCGGCGACAAGGACTTGCGGAGGCGAAAATGATCCGCCCCGTCCATTGAAGGTAATACTCCGGACGCGCCATAGACCTTTTCGAAATCGGAAAAGTAGTCCCTGGTTCTCAGATGCAGGCGTCCTTGCCGATGCACCCAGCGATTCGTCTCTGCCCCTGCCAGGACTATTATCGGCTCGGTGAACGGAGGCCGCAGCTCAAATACCGGGCCGTACTCTCGCGCGAGGTCCGCGAAGAGCGCGGGGACGTTTCCGGTGCGAATATGCGGATTGAACAGCAGCTTGCTCAGAGAGACGACAGGGATTTTCCTGGTGAGGCCGGATTGTCGGAGCGCCGGACCCGCGAGGTTGTGGGAGACTGCATTGGTGATTGCCCGTCCGATCAAGTCTATCTTGGAAATGGCTTGGATACGCGCTTCCACCTCGTCATCCAGCTGGAATATGAAGCGCAAGACGTCGCACGTATTGAGCAGGCCGATGATGATGACCTCTCGCGGATAGGGAATCACATCATTGAACAACACCCTTCTGATGCGCGATGCGATGAACTCAGTCGCAGTGCCTTCGTCGTCATCGAAGTTCAGTTCTGCTCGACCGACAGTCCGGGACAGCGTCCAGAACTCTCCATCGTGATGCTCAAGGATATTCAGATTGACAAGTCGGTCCAGAGTCAGTTCGATGATCGACTCAGCACGAGGAGCGAGCCTTTCGATCCAGTACTGCGCTTCCTGTTGAGACGTTTCCTCTGCAATCGTCTTTAGGATGGGGTCGAGGACAGGATCGCCGACTTCGGTCTGGTCCAGAAGAATCAGGGAATCCCTGTCAGTGTCAATGCGGGATATGAGTGAAAGCTCAGCGAGCACTGCGCCAATGACGGCACAGTTTAGGTCCCAGCCGGGGACCTGATGGAAGTATCCAGTCTCCTCGTTGAGGAGCATCAGAATCAACTCTTCCGGCAAGCTTAGAGGCTGAGTCGTCACACCTTCCATTAAGAGAGTCACCGATCTTGCTCCCTGTGCATAATACTGATTGATTCAGCCCATTTGACTCAAGGATACCCTAGCGCGCTGGTCGCGGAAAGGGGTACATGTACAATTCAAAGAAGAACTCTCGTAATTTGTTCTATTTGTAACAGTTGCACGACTTCAGTATGTGATTTCCCTATCGGTCATCCCTGTTGAAGGTATCCCCTTTTCCCAACGGTGAGCAGAATTGGGGAGAGTGGCTGTTCTCGGACTGGCAGACTTGGCTGGACAACAGGTGAGTGTGAGGGCTGATTGATGGTTACCAGACGGAGAGAATTCGCTTACGTTCAGTCGCCCGATCCCTTCCCCGAAGGTTAGTACTTCGTCGCTACTCGCAAGGCCGTACTAAAGGCCAAGCTCATTCAGAAGACCTGGATGGGCGAGAACATCGTTGTCTGGAGTGACGAAAATGACCGGGTCTGCGTAGCCGAAGCCGTCTGTCCACATCTTGGAGCCGATCTCGGACCTTCAGCCGGGGGCTGCATACGCGACGGACGGCTGTTATGTCCGTTCCATGGCTACGAGTTTGACGCCACCGGGCAGTGCGTCGCCACTCCGTTTGCCCCTCCCCCCAGGACCGCGAAGCTGCGCGTCTTCGAGACGCAGGAGGTTCTCGGTATGATCTTCGCATGGTGGGGCATCGGGGGACGTGAACCGCAATGGCGCCTACCCGATGATCTTTTGGGGGAAGTTGGATGGGGCGAATTCGTAATCAATACCCTCCGTTTTCCCGGTCATCCACAGGAAATAGCGGAAAATTCGGTAGATCTGGCACACCTGCGCTATGTACACGGCTACGACAACGTGAATCCTATCGTGGAGGCGGATGTTGACGGCCCGTGCCTGAAGACTCGATTCGACTTTAAGAGAACGCGAACAATCGCGGGCACCGTAAACCTAACCTTCGACATTTCTGCCAGCGCAACCATCGCAGGTCTTGGCTATTCGTTCGTGGAGGTACGGGAGCATTCGATTGGCATGGATTTGCGCCTGTGGGTGCTGGCGACGCCGGTCGATGGGAATCTCATAGACATGACACTGGTTTCACAGGCGCGGGAGATTCGAAAGCCGAAGCGAATATTTGCAGGACTTGGGTTTCTTCCTGTGAGGCTGCGCGCTCCCATTATCAATAGATTCATGGCGTCCCAGCAGAAGCAGGACGTGCTTCAGGACGTAATAATCTGGAGCAACAAGCGGTACCAGTCGCGGCCACGTCTCTGTCGTTCTGACGGCAAAATCATGCCGTTCAGGCACTACTGCGCCCAGTTCTACCCCGATCCTGAGGATTAAAACAACTCCGTCGTATCCTGTCCTGAACGTGACAGGTTGGCTGGCGCCTTCCCCTTTGTCCAGGCCGTCTTGCCAGATTTTGACCTGAGAGCCGGCCGATTGACCTTCGTAGATGCTTAGTAAATGCGCCCTGTTTCCTGGAACTCTCGCAAGCCTCGGGGATTATGACAGACTTTCTCCAAACGCCTTATCAGTTCAGGATCGGCCATTCTGGCTGCGGGTCTATGTCAAGTCGCTTCGCTCGCGCACTGACCGAGTCAGAGACGATTCGGTAAGACTCCTCCTCGTCCACTCGTGCTGAGTGGCCTCCACTGAAGACGATCTCACCGTTGACGATAACCGTATCCACGCTTCCGGCTCCCATCGTTAGTGTGAGGAGGTGGAGCGGGTTGTTGGCAGGGAATGCCTCTGCCGCCCGTGCGGACCTCACAACGACATCCGCACGCTTGCCTGATTCCAGGCTCCCCAGTTCCGTGCTCATTCCGGCGGCCGCAGCTGCGTTGATCGTCTGCATCTCCAGCAATGCCTCAGGGGGAAGGGGATCATCGTAGGTCTGCGACGCGAATCGTCCAGCAAGCATGGTATGTCCGGGCGTGCTGTCCCGTGCGGCGTCGGTGCCAAGCGCGACAGGGACTCCCCGACGATATCGCTCTGCCATCTTGAAATTCGCACTGCTGCCAAGTCCGAGCGAGAAGAAGGCAGCAGGACACCAAACGATTTGGCAGCCGGTCTGTTGTACCGCCTTTTCCTCCGCTTCGTCCAGTACGTTGGCATGGACGATAACGGTGTGCTCGTCAAGGACGCCAAGTTCCTGCATGTGAACGAACTGGCTGACGCCGTTCAAGGCTCGATAGATTTCGCCCTCTTCTGGCACGTACCCGGCGTGCAGATGCAATGGCACGTTGTTGTCACGAGCGCATTTATGGGCGGCCTGCAGCAGCTCGGGCGACGCAGTTCCTAGTCCATAGACGAAAACAAATCCTCGGACCAGAGCGTCGGGGTTACTGTTGCGGTGAATCTCCACATCCAACTGCTCAAGCGACCGGTCGAGATTGACGGGCGCGCGATCCGTCAGGCTCGGACTCACCAGCGAGGGGATCGCGTCGAAGGTCTCCTGCCGGTCCCAAAGGTAGAGCGGGCCGTAGAGTGCTCTCATGCCCACGCGCTCTACCGCTTGCGCCGCCGCATCGGTCGAAAACAGCGAGCCTGGCTCGATGAACATCGTGAAACCACATCGAAGCATTTCCAGGCCGGCCATGGCGGTTGCCGCAGCCTCGTCTTCATCGGTAACTCCTGCCTTCCAGTCTGCGAAATTCACGGACGATGAGCCGGAGTCCCGGACGTTGGCGAACACCCCCCTGCAGGAAGTATGAACGACGTGATTGTGGGCGTCGATGAATCCGGGGTGAACGATGCCGCCTTCTGCATCTACCGTCTGCTTCGCATCGAAGCGCTGCAGCAATTCGCTATCCGCGCCAACTTCCACGATGCACGAGCCGGTGATCGCCACCGCACCCGGACTGAAGATCCTGCGTTCGGAGTCAACTGTGACGACCTGGCCGTTGCGAATGAGGATATCGCATGTGCGCTTGTTCATTTTCTGTGCTCCAGAATTTCCGTTTGGTAAGTGGGTTACGAGATTCTGACTTGTCGCCATTCCTTGTACCACTTTCGATGCACAACCTTCTAGCGCCGCCCTGCCAGCATTCTTGAGACAGGTCAGTTTGGGCTATTGAGAAGGAATAAGAAGCGGGCTTCCGGATTCACAGCAGCGAACACCGCTCGCTTGCAGATGGCTAGTGAATCATAGCCATGTTGAGAAGACATTAATTGCATAGCTCTCCCGCTGTTTCCGTTCCAGTGTGGCACTGGCACTTTTGAATTAGGTCAAGTATATATGAGAATGGACAACATAAGGCACATCTTCTACTAAGTGGTCGCTAGCATAAAGCTCGCAGCTTATATCTTCGGAAAGTTAAACGAAGTTTGCAATTGAGGAGAATTGACCGTGAAGCAAACTAAATCCAGACTAACTGTCAGAAATTGGTACACCGTATCTATATTTGCATCTATCACATTAGCATTGATTTTCATCGCAAATCTGTTGTCCTTCCCGCTGGCAAATGCCCAGACGAATGGGTATCCGGTGGGTACCCTTGAACGGGTGCTAAATGGTCATAATTCGCTGAACGAGAGTGAGGAGGGATTCGGAGATGAGTACACTAGCCAGTCTGTGGCTAGCAGTTACCTTCACGATTCAGGTGATGTTCAGAATGGACGTGATACTGCTACTACTTACAAGGTTGAGCAATTGGAACAGAGTAACGCCACATTTGCAATGCAGCTTACGCCAGTGCCGTCTGTCTCCGGCATCTCGATCTCTAGCGATTCTGGCAGCGACGGTACGTATGCCGCAGGAGACGTCATTGAGGTGGCGGTAACCTTTGATTCTGAGGTGACAGTGGACACGACCAACGGCACGCCGTACCTGTCGATCACTATCGGCGGCGAAACGCGCACCGCAAGCTACTCGTCGACCGCTTCGACGAACAGTATCCTGGCTTTTACATACACAGTGGTCGCCAATGACGACGATCAGGATGGTATAGCCATCGATGCGAATTCTCTGTCCCTAAACGGCGGCACAATCAAAGCTGACGGATCAGACACGGATGCGCTGCTCGATCACACGGCGCTACCTGTCCAGGGAGGTCACTTAGTCAACAAGATTCCCAAGATAATAACGGACGGTATCGCAATTACCTCCACGCCTAAGGCAGCGGAAGACACATACGGGTTAGGAGAGACGATCAAGATCAGCGTACCGTTTGACTCCGTAGTGGTCGTAAGTGGCACTGACGTCATTCTGACCTTTATTGCTCGGTTCGGCGATGCGAACCATACCAACCAGTCAAAGGCGTTCTCCTACGTGGGAGGCTCAGGCACGAATACGCTAAACTTCGAACGAGTCGTAATCGCGGTAGACGTGGACAGCGATGGCATTTACGTGCCGAAATACCACTTGAATCTCCAGGGAGGCACGTTGACGCATGCCACCACCGGTCGCAATGCGGACTTGAGCTACGGCCTTCCCGGTCTGATGGGGGCGTTTCCTGAGCATAAGGTTGACGGAAGTCTGTTACCACCTCCTTCGTTCGGACTTTGTGGGGCGCGTGTTGGCACTGGAAGCGGCTTCGTACTCGACGCGGAGTTGGACCTGTGCTGGGAAACCGGAGCAGAGATTCCGGCGCGTAATGACGTTGTGATCGAATATCGTTACAGGATCTTTTGGTATGACGGCGACCCGTTCCCGGAGTGGCGCGAAGCCGGGCGTGGAAACGACTTCGCCGCATGCTCACAGGGTCGAAGCGATTGCATAAGGTTCACTCATCGAGGATTGATGCGAGGCTCACCGGCAACCTATGAGATGCGGATTCGTGAGGGTGACACCGTGCTGTCAAATTCAGGACAACTGGATGCACAAGCGCCAAACGAGAACGATGCAATACTGAACGCGGAACTGTACGGCTGCTATATCATTGGCGGCTTTGAACCCTGCGGAAGTGCTGCGCGGGGCGCGTTCTGGATGGAATTGGTATTTACTGACCCGGAGGTTGAAGCACTGTCTGTTGAAACCGTCATCGGCCTCGAACCTTCCGATTTCGAGATAACCAACGGCGGCGTGCTGGCCGTCCAGCCCTGGGATGGCGCGGTTTACAAGGTTATCGTTTTGCCGGGATCACTGGGCCAACCAGTGACAATCAGCCTGCCTGCGAATCGTGTGGAGGGTGTCGGCGAAGATTTCAGCGCAGACGGTGGCAACAACTACACAAGGGTTAACACAGCGTCCAATGTGGTGACGCAGCCAACGGCAGAGCGGGAGTGACGGTAGCACCTTGCCATTTTCACTACTAACTGGAGCACCTCTGAAATTGCACCCTGCTGACCGTGAACGGCCGCACCCGCCTGCATAATCAGCCGGATTAGGAATCCTTCATATCTCACCGCCCAGGGCGAACAGTTATTGAGCATCCTGGGCGGTGAAGGATATAAAGCGTGTCCGCATGAGTGCAAATCGTAGCCTGTATGCAGTATGCTTGCTGACCATGGAGGGCGCGCAGTGAGGATCAGGCGCATATTGAACTTCCAATCCAATGGAGCTTGGACGCGCCGCTGATGCGTTTACATGCGACGGATAAGGCGAAACAGAAGTCCGCAGATGAGAAGGAGTTTCCAATTGACCACTACACCAGGAACCGAGCTAATAGAACTTGAAACGGGCGTCTTCGCCCGGCTGCATGAAGGACTGACAAATGCCGGGATTATAATCGGCGATGAAGGCGTGTTGGTAATAGACTCACTGCGAGTCCCTTCATTCGCGCGAGACCTGATCCAGGACGTCAAGCACATTACCGACAAGCCGATTCAGTACTTGGTGGACACCCACTCGCACTGGGACCACGCGTGGGGTAATGAGGAGTTCCCCGATGCCACGATCATTGGACACGAGAACTGCTACAACGAGATGGTGGACGTGGAGTGGAACAGGGAGTGGCGCGAGAAGGTTGTGAGTTCCGGCGACCCTTGGTCCGAAGAAGCCGGACTGGTAACGATTACACCTCCCAACCTCACTTTCGAGACTAGCATGAGACTCTACTTCGGCGGCAGGGAGCTGCATCTCAGGTACCTGGGCAGGGCGCACACCAGCGGCGACACTCACATCCAACTGCCGGGCGACGGCATCGTCTTCTGCGGGGATGTCGCGCAGGATGGCGGAATTCCCTATTTCGGCGACAGCTACCCGGAGGAGTGGCCAGACACCGACGATCGGCTTGTCAATCTGCCAGTCGAGCGATTCGTCTCCGGACACGGTCCTGTCGGAGCGCATTCAGCGTTAGAGGAGGCGAGGGACTTCATTTACGATCTCGTCGGCGCCCTGAAATCTGCGGCCAGCGAAGGTAAGAACGCGCAGGAGGCATCTTCCTCGACAATCGCCGCCTTGACTCCACGTTATGGTGGATGGCGGAGCTTTGAACGCCTCGAAGAATCCTTGCCGGAGGTGTACGGCAAGCTCGCATAGCCCACGCCTCTAAATCCAGCGGCACGTCCCTATGCAGGGCGACAAATGCATGATTACCGCCGGCGTGGGGATCATCTGCTAGTCGGATGTGTAAGAATCCGGTGACCCGTCCTAGGCATCGTCGCCTTGCATCAGAAGGGCGAGGACAAACCGTACCGCTGCGCCAGTGGGTTCACTTAAGATTCGCCTATGAGTTCTCGCGGGACGAGCAACGTCAGTCGTCGCCTATCTGATACTCCGGGATCTGTGCTTCCTGAGCCGCATCCGCGCGCTCGGCTCGCTTGGCAATTGCCTTGATCAGACCTTCGAATATCCAGCCGTGAATGGGATAAAGCGAGTACCAGTAGAGCAGACCTGCCAGGCCCGTGGGACTGAAAACTGCCTTCTGCTCAAGTATAGTGATTCCTTCCTGGACCTCGCGAATGTCGAACTGGAGCCATGCGTTTCCGGGCAGCTTCATCTCAGACCTCAACCGCAAGAATCGATCCGTTTCCAGCGCTTCCACCCGCCAGAGGTCAAGTGCGTCGCCCACTCGCAGGTCGTCCGGGTGGCGGCGACCTCTACGCAGACCGACTCCACCAAGCATCAGGTCGATCATGCCTCGTAACCGCCAAGCCCAGTTTCCGAAGTACCATCCCCTCTTTCCGCCTATGCCTGTACATATCCCATACACATTCGTGGCAGAGGCGGCTATATGGACACGGCGGCGTTCCACTATCAACCCATTGCGAGAGTCCAGTTGGACGAGCTCGTGAGATTCCAGGGCACTTCCGACGGCATCCCTCCAGGAAGTCTCGACGCGTCCCTCGTCCAGTGCCCTCGTAACCTCTTCGATTGCCGAGTCATAGTCCTTTGGCACGATATGAGGAAAGAGAGTGCGAGCGAGACCGTCAGTCACAACAACGTCGTTGCGAAGACCCTCGATCAGGGGTGCGGCGATAGAAGCGTGAATCGGGGTCATCCAATGCACCCAGTATGACGATAAGCGAGGGGTCAAGACTGGCACAGATAGAAGCAGCCGTTTCAGACCCCTCGCCTTTGCATATCTGAGTATCAGGTCGCGGTAGGTGGTCACGCCTCTTCCACCAATTTCGATGACGCGGTCCTTGTTGCCCGGGACACTCAGGGCGGCGACAAGATAATCCAGAAGGTCATCGATGGCGATGGGCTGAATGCGAGAGTAGATCCATTTTGGGCACACCATGACAGGGAGTCGTTCGACAAGATGGCGAATTATTTCGAACGAAACACTTCCCGTCCCAACGATTACAGCAGCACGGAATTCGGTGACGTGTACGCCGCCTTCCCGAAGTGCCTGCCCGGACTCCTGGCGGGAGCGCAGGTGCGCTGAGAGTTCGCCATCCGGCTCTCCCAGTCCACCCAGATAGATTATTTGCCGGACACCCGCCTCTTTCGCAGCGTGCCCGAAAGAGCGAGCGAGCTCAATGTCCAACTCCCGAAACCCTGGTCCACTTCCCATGCTGTGGATCAGGTAGTAGGCGGTGTCTGTGCCCTGCAGCGCTTCTTGAAGTGTCCGAGTGTCTCTGACATCGCCTACGGAGACCTTGACCTGTCCTGCCCATGGACGGGACGCGATCCGAGACCTGCTGCGCACAAAGACTCGAACGCTGTACCCTTCCTCTATCAAACGAGGAACCAGCCTCCCGCCAATGTATCCCGTAGCTCCGGTGACAAGAATGTTCCTAGATCCTCCCATCTGTCCACCTCCCAATTCCCGCGTTGGAGTACCCTATCCAAGAAATTCTGGATTAGGAATACCTGCTAAATCCTTTCGGGTACTTTGTTTGCCAGCCCTGCTTTGAATGAATCTGGAGCGAATTCCATTTCGGGCTGCGCGCCTTCTGGGATAGATAGATGAAACACGCCGTTCCACATACAATGTCCCATAAGTCCATTATACTGATGCCTTTCGTGTAGAGTATGGTCCGTAGGGCAGTTGCAGGTCGCATCGCGGTTGATCCCGTTACGGCAGTTCGTCGTTCATTGCTATATTTTCATTCAGCCTTCCATTCGGAACCGGCGGGACTACGGATTGGAAATATGCAGAGCAGGGATGCGAAATGCTTGGCAGCATCAAGACTGTATGATGTTATTAGGAAATTGCCTGAACAGTAAGCGAAACCAGAAACAACCGGCTAGGAAGCAATATCAAAGGAGGAAGACATGGTCAGGTTAGGCGGATCGGCAACATCTGCTCATTTCGACGTGTTTCAGGGACTGGAGGAGCTGTTTCGCCGCAAGGGAATAGACTTGGACTGGATTCTGTACTCGGACTACGACGCGATGGTGGACGCCTTCGTGAAGGGCGACATCGATCTGGCGTGGAACGGCCCATTAGGGTACGTCAAGATCAAGCGCCTGCTCGACCAGCCGTGCCGGGTCATCGCGATGCGCGATGTGGATATTGACTTCGTTACTCAGTTCATCACCCACTCTGATTCGGACATCCTGACTGTCGAGGACCTTCCCGGCAGGCGATTCGCCTTTGGTCGCCGCAGTTCAGAGCAGGCAGGCTTGGTACCCTACTATATTCTGAAACAAGCCGGCCTGAACCCTGACAAGGACCTGGCGGCTGCCAGTTTCTACGAGGAACGTCAGTCACAGAACTCGTCGGACGAAAGGGATGTGGTAGAGCGCGTGGGCTCAGGAGAGTACGACGCTGGAGCGGTCAGCAAGAGAACGCTGGACCTGATGGCTGAAGACGGTAGCCTGTCAAGTCAACCGGTGCGAGTGTTCTGGGCGAGCCCCGCTTATAGCCACTGCTGCTTCACCGCCCAGCGAGATATGGAACCCCAGTTAGCAGCCCAGATCGAAGCTGCGTTCCTCGCCATTACTGGGTCTGATGAGGTTGAACAGGCAGTGCTGGAAGGAGAAGCCTGTGACAGCTTCGTCGCGGGCGTCGAAGACGGCTGGGAGATAATAGAAGAGGCGGCGGTATCCGAAGGCCTGATGTGAATTTCCTTGTTCTCTTGAGTGGATCGCTGCGACCGTGGAAGACTCGCGCTATTAGGATGAGCAGCAGATGGCATTGCAGGACCTCAGGCCAAATAGGCAAGCGCGGCAGGAGCAGAGTTGCATCTCATCGTGGTCATCCTCGCCCTGGATACCTTCCAATCCCTCACGAACCAGCCAGGGTACGAGCAGCAGGGCAGTTATAGCATCCAGCCACCACCATCCGAGTGTGGCGGTGGCTACCAGGCCAACGAGCAGGGTGAGAGAAAGATACGAGCACGCGACAGTTTCCTTAGCCTCAATCGCGATAGATTGCAGATTTCCCCTCGCCGCAATCCGGAGTTTCCAGACGGCTATAAGAGGCATAAGGATCACTGATACCAGTGCAAGCGCAATGCCTACGAGCGACTCCTCGGCACCGATCTGATCCACCAGCGCCCACACCGACCTGAATACTACGGCTGCCGATAGGACTAGGAAAGTCCAGCCGATGAATCGCACAATGCGATGCTCAACCGCCTCCGCGTACTCGGTGTCTGAAATGCCAAGCCTCCAGAGAACGAGAGAAGCCGCCGCCACTTCTATGTAGCTGTCAGCGCCAAAGGCGACCAGCGCGATGCTGCCAGCGGCGATTCCCGACCACAGGGCGATTACACCTTCCACAATGTTGTAGAGGATCGTCATTAAGAGCAGCATTCTTGCGATCTTGATCAATGTTGTCGCTCTCCGCAGGATTGGCCGCTTCCAATACGCATCCCTAAGTCGCGTCAACCTGCTGGCGTTTAGTCGAGACCTACTGGTGGACAGCGCCGACGGCTCCGCCGCCTGCAGCTATCACCTCGCCAGTGACGCACTCCGCCTTGGGAGAAGCAAGGTAAGCCGTAAGCCACGCAAGTTCCTCAGGCGCGACCGGTCTGCGTATTGCGACGTTCTGCCCCACCTGGGCATTGACCTCATCACGTGACACTCCCTGTTGAGCTGCTTGGTTGTCCAGCCGCTCATTTATCGTGTCAGTTAGCGTTAGTCCGGGGTGAACGACATTCAGGGTAATCCCGTCCGGGCCAAGCTGGTCTGATAGCGTCTTGGTCATATGGACTACTGCAGCGTTGCGAAGCCCGTATATCGTGGACTGGCGGGCCGACACCCCGCCGATGCTTATGATGCGCCCCCACTTCTTCGCGCGCATATGAGGCACGACCGCCTTGATACTCCTGAAATACCCCACAACCTTGGTGTCGAGGTCTTCCATCAGGTCTTTCTCGTCCGCCTCGTCTATGGTGCCGCGCACCTGCCCGCCGACCATCGCCGCGCTGTTGACCAGAATATCTACCCCGCCGAGTTCGGAGACGGCAGTCTGTACCATCCTCTGCACATCTTCCCAACTTGTGGTGTCTGCTGAAATAGTGACCGCTTTTCGCCCCGTAGCGGACTTTATATCCATAGCTGCTTCGTCCAAAGTGTCCTGCGACCGTGCGGCTATGGCGACGTCCACGCCCTCCTCGGCCAATGCGATGGCGATCGCTTTGCCGATGCCCTTGCTGCCACCGGTGATCAGCGCGGTCTTGCCTTCAAGTTCGAGATCCATAAGTCTTACTCCTGTCTTTAATGCGAGCTGCGAAATTCCGAATAACGCAAGGTATCAAGCCTCTTGATGTCACCCGTGAAGCGAGTGGGAAACGGTGACATTATTCCCGCACTAATATAGCAGGAAGCGTCAATCGTCGGGTAGTGCAGCCTGCCGCAGCGGACGGCGGTCTGTACCCTCTCACTCCAGATTCGAGGGCGGCGGCCTGGGTGGCCAGCCTATCCTCTAATGCCACTTCGCAGGAGGGACGTGCAAGATGCCGTCTGACCGAGACTATTTCCCCAACCAGTGTGATATAAATGGACGGTGCCACAGCCTGCCATTCGCCTAAGGAAGCCTAGGGCAATTTTCAGAAGAGGCAGGAAGAATGAATGCTGGCGTAACATCAGTGCTGCAAGGAGACGAATATGCCCATCGTTGATCACAACAACGCGCCTGAGGTTCCCTGGAGGCCAAACTACCGCAAGTGGCTGATCACGCAGGAGGGGGATGGTACGACTTCGACGGAAGCCGCCATAAGCGAGGTTGGAGTCGGCACCGGCGCGCCGCTGCATACTCACGAGGACGACGAGCTGATAGTTGTGCTGAGTGGCACGCTAAGCGTCAGGTACGGAGATGAGACGCATGAGGTTGGCGCAGACCACACGGTTGTCGTGCCTCCCAATGTGCCACACGGGTTCACTGCAATTGGAGACGGTCCCGCAAGGATCATCGGAATGTTTCCAGCCAAGGACCCGTTCCTACGGACCCAGTTCCTGGAAGGCGGTCCACCAGAAGTGCATAGCTGATGGCGTGACCAACGCGTGTCGGTCAATGTCTATGAATTGGACTCACGGAGGTGTGTCGTGGCAACTATAAACTCGGTGCTAGGGCCATTGGACACGACTGCCCTGGGCTTCACTTTACCCCACGAGCACCTGATTGATTCGTCCGCCGGGATTCGGATTACCTACCCCGAACTGGAACTACGCGACCAGGCGCTGGACATGGCTCTGGAGTCCTTCAACGAAGCCAAAGCCGGTGGAGTTGACACCATCGTCGAAGTTTCTCCTATGGATTTAGGGCGTGATGTCTTGCTCATGAAGGAAGTCTCGGAGAAAACCGGCGTGCATTTCATCTGCTGCACGGGCAGCTGGCTGGATATTCCCAGAAGCTTCTGGGGCAGGGACAAAGACTTCGTTGCCAACCTCTGGGTGCGGGAAATTGAGCAGGGAATCGACGGCACGGAAATTAAGGCAGGCATAATCAAAGTTGCCACAAGCGATCCGATCACCGAGCAGGAAGAGTTGATGCTGCGCGCCTCTGCTCGTACACACCTGCGGACCGGCATTCCCGTTACTACCCACACGCCTGCCGAATCGCGGATTGGCCTAGAGCAAGTGCGAATTCTTGAAGAGGAGGGCGTGGAGCCTCATCAGATATATGTGGGGCATCTTAGCAACACACTTGACCCCGACTATCATCGGAAGTTGGCCCGACTTGGAGTCTGGCTGGGCTGGGACATTAACAATCCCTTTGGTCGGCCGGACCTGCCTCCTTGGCAGGGTAGGGCCGACTACCTGAAGGAGCGATTGGACGAGGGCCTGGCAGAAAATATGATGCTCTCTCACGACTGGAACATTGTACTGTCGCGCATTGGCTCGCCGGGCATGCCCAGCAGGAAGCAGAACCCCGACGGATACCTCTGGCTCAGCCGCGCTGTAATTCCCCGGTTGTTGGAATCCGGGGTTGCAGACTCAGTTATCGACCGGATGATGATCGAAAATCCCAAGAGGTACTTCGAAGGAGAGCGCCCGTAGAATTAGTCGTGCGTGTTAGGATGTCAGCCAGCGAAGAGAATGAGGTGATTACATTCGCCCAACCCTGTCCACGGTCATGTCCGGTGACAGCGTTTCGAGCAACCGGCGGTTTCCTGTTCTCCGACCTACGATTTTCTAGGTATAGGTCAGTGGTGCCGGGTTCGGGCTTCGCAATCGTCCGCCAATCTGAAACCTTGGGACCAATGCCCCTACGAATAGTGAGGGTGTAATTCAATGTCAAGAATGAAACGCTAACGATGGAATAAAGGAGTTCGAAAATGGCACGCTTGGAAGGAAAAGTGGCGGTGATCACCGGGGCTACCGGCGGAATCGGAAGCACTGCCGCAAAGATATTCGCAGATGAAGGAGCAAAGGTCGCCCTCGTGGACCTTAACGAGGCTGCACTCCAAGAGGTGGTGGGCTCAATAGGCGAGGATCGTGCCAGCTACACCGTCGCCGATGTGACCCAGCCGGACCAGACGGAAGCTTATGTTGATGCGGCAGTGAATCGCTGGGGCGGCGTTGACGTGCTGCTCGCCAACGCGGGAATCGAAGGAACGCTCTCTCCCATTACCGACTATCCCATTGATGTTTTTGACCGTGTGATGGCGGTCAACGTGCGCGGAGTCTGGCTGGGGATCAAATATGTGGTCCCAGTTATGCGAGGGCGCGGAGGGGGCAGCATCGTCATCACTTCGTCCACGGCGGGTATCGGGGGCAGTCCGGAAATGTCGGCATACAACACCAGCAAGCATGCGGTAATTGGGCTGATGCGCTGCGCCGCCCTTGAGAGCGCACCTGATGGCATAAGGGTCAATACTGTTAACCCGGCGCCGATCGAGACCCGAATGATGCGTTCGATTGAAGAGATGCGAGTGGCGGCGATGGATGACTCCAGGGTAACCGTCGAGGTGACAAAGCAGGCTGTTGCAGACCGCATCCCGCTAGAACGGTATGGAGATCCTGCGGAAGTTGCAAGATTGATGCTGTTCCTCGCCAGCGACGAGAGCAGTTATTGCACAGGTGGCGTGTACATGGTTGACGGTGGAAGGTCGGCAGGCAGCCGTTAATTTGACCTGAACGAGGGATTGATGATGCCTAACCAGGAAAGGGATTTCATCGGGTACGGTGCCAACCCCCCGGTAATCGAATGGCCGGGGAACGCCCGGATAGCCATTTCAGTAGTAGTTAACTACGAGGAAGGCAGCGAGACTTCGTTACTTGACGGAGACCCCGTACACGAATCGAATAACGAGGTGCCTTCCCCGGTCCCAGCAGACCAGCGAGACCTGTTCAACGAATCGTTCTTCGAATACGGCAGCCGCGTGGGAGTCTGGCGAATACTGAACATGCTGGACCGCTACGGCGTAAAAAGCACGTTCTTCTGCTGCGCACTGGCTTTTGAGCGAAACCCGGAGGTGGCGCGCGCGGTTGTGGAACGAGGCCACGAGGTCTGTGGTCACGGCTACCGGTGGGAGGAATACCATAGCAAGACACGGGATGAGGAGGCTGAAGCCATCAGGATGACGGTCGAGTCGCTGAGAGCGACCACCGGCGAGCGACCGGTGGGCTGGTTCACTCGTTACGGGCCCAGTGTCAATACACGGGAACTCGTAGCCAACGAGGGCGGGTTCATCTACGACAGTGGTGTGCTCAACGATGACCTGCCTTACTACACGCAAGTAAGTGAAAAGCCTTGGCTTGTGATTCCTTATAGCTTCGAGACGAATGACGCGCGATTCTGGCGGGGCGGCCTCAATAGTGTGGGGGACTTCTACGAATACATGAAAGACACCTTCGATGTGCTGTACGAAGAAGGTCGCACACACCCGAAAATGATGTCGGTAGGGTTGCACTGCCGTATCGCGGGCCGGCCGGCGCGGTCAAGAGCGCTGGATCGATTTCTGCGCTATGCTCGCAGTCATCCTGGTGTTTGGTTCGCGAGAAGGGATGAAATTGCGAGGTGGTGGCTGGAGAAGTACCCGCCCGGGTCGCTGCAATAAACGCCAATGGCTTCCATCGAGATCATTGGAGTGAACCGTTGAAGAATCTCTCGTTCTTGGCAGCGCCAAGGTATGATTCAGCGTGAACGCTGTGAGGGAACGGCAAGTTGACCGTCTTACTGTGTGTCATTCGTAACCGTCTCGTCTGTTAAGCCAACCGCCGCATTCCCCGAGAGGTCCTTGACGGGTGAAGCCGAAGGAACGGCATAACTCACCGTAACCGTATCATCCGCCGTCACCGCTTCGCCCAGCGTCAAGATGACGAAGTACGCGCTGACCTCCACATCGGATACGGTCACGTCTGAACCGTCGACCGACACTGTGAATGCACTTGTAGCGGGCTCGGAGCCGCTGTCCAATGCCTTGTTGTAGGTCAGTGTCAACGAGTCGCTATCGACAGAGGCAGAGTCGAGCTGCGGCGTTGTGGCCACGCCCGGCGTAGCGTTGACTTCCGCCGAATATGTCCCATCGTCGGTTGAGTTGGTCGCCAGCACGCGAACCGTGTACTCGGTGCCGTTCACCAGCCCGCTGATAGTATGCGACTGCACCTCACCCGTTCCAACACTCACGGCTGACTGGCGCGAATCGTCGAAGTCCTGGCTCCCCGACTTCCACTGCACTGTGTAGCTCGTAATTGCTCCGCCACCGTCATCGAGAGGAGCCAGCCAGGTAACTCTGATCGAATCGGTAACCGCCTGCAGGCCGTAGGCATTCACTAGTCGCGGTACACCGGGAGGATCGGGAGCGCCGACCAGCGTCAGGACATAGGTCTCCTGGGTAGTTCCATCCTCGGCGGTCACCGTAACAGTGACCACGTTATCTCCGACTTCAATGGGGATGTCCCTGATGTACGTCGGTGGCTCGGTCTCATCCCAGTAGTCAGGTAGTACTCTCAGCTCGGATTCAGCCAAAGGTGAGTGAATTTCAACCGATGCTTCCGAGTCGTTTGGCGTCGCAAATACCGGAACGGTCTCAACTGTCCATGGTACGTTGTGACTCGCACCATTTTGGGCAACATCGATGGGAGTGTACGATTCAAGCGTACCGCCATAGCTCAGGAAGAGACTATCCAGGGTCGCGTCCTGCGATAGAGCGACGGTGTTGTTCGTGACGGATTCGTCGGCGAAATTCGCGGCGTCGTTCCCGGAATCGTCCTGGATCGGATCCGTGGATGCCGTATAGCTCACCGACACGGTGTCACCATGAATCACTGCCGCTGCGAGGGTCAGCGTAACAAGGTGCCCTGACACTGTGACGTCCGATACCGCGCTTGTGCTCCCATCCACGACAACAGTGAATGCCGCCGTCGCCGGCACAGAGACACCGTCCAACTCCTCGTTATACGTCAGAACAAGACTGTCCCCCACCACGGTCGCGCCCCCAAGAACGGGCACGGCTTTATCCGTTTCAGAAGGAGTCGCCGACACCTCGCCGGAGGACCCGTTGCCGTTCGCGTTATAAGCGCGAATACTAATGTCATACTCGACGCCATTAGTCAGCCCGCCAATCGTATGTGAAGCATACTCCTGGGTGCTAGTCACCGTCGACTGGCGAGATGAGTCGTAGACCTCCCGCCCGGACTTCCACTGGACTCTGTAGCCCTTCACCGGCGAACCACCGTCACCGGACGGCTTCCGCCATGAGACAGCCAGCTTGCCATCGCCCGCCGCCACCGCACTGACGCTGTCAGGCGCATCAGGCACGCATCCTCCGTCCCTCCACGGGTTCGTAGTGGCTCCATTCCCCTGGGCTGAGGCCCAGGCTCTCGCATTGGAGCAGTATCCTCCATAGGAGTTTCTAAGCTGGTACACGACAGTGGCGCGATCAGATGTACTTTCCAGTTCCTTTACGTCAGACCATATACTCTCGAGGTTGGGGTCACCGTTTTCATCATTGTACGTAGAGCCAAACCAGGCCGGTATTGTCCCGCTTAGCGCGGTTTTCGCAATCCCCACAGCCTCTGTGGTAAACGCACTGTCCTTGTCCCTAGTGCACCCGTTCCAGTAACCCGCATTACCGATTCCGTCAACTGTTAAGGACCACAGGTCTGCCAGAAGTTCCCGTGTCTCGCAGCGTTCTCTCTCATCATCGTAGAATCCCAGGTTGTGAACATATAGACGGAATGCTGCGAGGCTAACTTTGTCCGACAAGGTGTGCGTAAAGTCGAAGTAGTGGGCAAGCTCGTGAACGATGAGTCCATTTAAGGTGTCTCTCGCCGCATTAACGAAGGCTTCGGGCCCAATCCCGCCTCCCGTCACGATGCATTTGGCCAGCCCGTCAGATCCGACCGGGCAACTGACCTGGACGAAGCCGGTATGGCCCAGTACGGAAATAAGGTCAAATACGACATTGTTGCTGGCCATGTGGTTCCACGCCTGGGAGAGCCAGGCATGGTCGTCCCCGTATTCACCGATGATCTCTTCATCTATGTAGTCTATAAGCTGAGCTTGCAGCGAGGTAGGAGTGCCTGTTATCTCATCGGAGGCAACTCCATCTCCGTGCTCGTTGTAGGCAAGTATTCGAATTGTGTGCTCAACTCCGTTCGTGAGGCTGGCGATCCTGCGCGAATAAATTCCGAATATGTTGGGATTGAGTAACCTCCCTTTCAGGTCATATTGTCGGGACGAGTCCCAGTCCTGAGTGCCCGACTTCCACTGCACTTTGAAGCCGATGATATCCGATCCACCATCGTATAGCGGCGCCCTCCACTCAATGGTCAGTTCTTCGTCATCGTAGGTGACCAGCTTGGCAGATCTGGGGGCACCCGGCGGACTCTCAGCTCGAGTAACCGTTGCCGTGTACGTGTTTTCGTCTACTCCATTCTCAGCGGTCACTGTGAAAGTGATGACATTTTCGCCGGCGTCGAGATTAACCTGCTGCCCGTCCACCGACGGGTCCACATCCACTGAAGGCGATACAGAAAGCGTCGCATCGCTGTCCGTGGCTTCGGCGTCTATCGTAATGCTGGACACATCAGCCGCGACGCTGGCCGTGTAGGTGTACGACGTGCCCGAGAATGTCGGAGTAAGCGAGACTCCTTCTATCGTGAGCGAACTAAGCGAGGCGTCCGAGGAGAGTGCGCTTGCATTCGTAACGCTGTAGTCGCTGAAGGACGCGGCGGCATTGCCCACCCAGTCCTTGATTGCACTGGCGGAAGATCCGGTGGGCGCATCGTAACTCACTGTGACCGTGGTGCCCTGCGCGACCGATGAAGCCAGCGTCAGCCACACCGACTTGCCATTGATCTCGACAGAACTGACAGTCACTTCCGTACTGCCTTCCAGCACCTCGAATGCGCCAGACGAAGGAGCGGACGTATCATCAATCGTGCTGTCGTAGCGCAACACGAGCGAGGTGTCCGCTACATCCGCCGACTCCAGCTGGAGCGACCTTCCAGCCTCCGGTGTCGCCAATACCGTAGCAGTGGCGTACGAGGACAGCGCGCCGGCGTACCTAGCCCGCACCTGAACTGTAATCTGCTCGCCATTTGTGAGGCCGGTGATAATATACCTCAGCGTGCTAAGCTCGCCCGACGATGAGAATCCGCCGGTGCTGTCAGCGGGACGCCACCTGACCTCATAATCCAGAGCTTTGAAGTTTGGTCTCTCATTTTCCGGCGCATCCCAGGAGATACCCACTTTGCCGTCGCCTGGCACAGCCTTCAAATTAGAGGGCGGGCGAAGTGGGAAGATAATAGGCCCAATTGCTGCGCTCGTCAGGGACTCCTGGTTTCCGGCATCGTCCGAGAATCTTACCCGAACCTTCAGGCTCTTCCCAAAGTCCGACTCCTGTATCTGGTACGAAGACCTTCTCGCTCCGGTAATTTCCGTTTCCACCCCATCGTCAACTGAGATCCACTGGTAGAGGAAGAAGGCGTTGCTCATCCCGTCAGCGTCCGCGATGTCCGACGTAAGCACAAACGGACGACTGCCAATCTCACGACTGCTGGTAATTCTAGGTGCTCCGGTTGCGGGATTATTCGTGCCAAGTGCCGGATCTGGCGTGGGTGTGGCAGTCGGCGTCCATGTGGCCGTCGGTGTACTCGTGGGCGTCCACGTCGCTGTTGGTGTTGCGGTTGGAGTTGACGTTGCGCCGGGCGGTGGTGTCGCTGTCGCCGTTGGCGTTGACGTTACAGTTGGTGTACTCGTAGGTGTCCACGTCGCTGTCTGAGTTGCGGTTGGCGTAATAGTCGCAGTTGCCGTCGCCGTGTATGTAGCGGTAGCCGTCGCGGTCGGCGTGCCGGTAGGGGTCGCGGTGGAGCCGGGCGGCGGTGTTGCCGTCGCTGTCGGCGTCGATGTTATGGTTGGCGTCAACGTTGCCGTGGGCGTAATCGTAGGCGTCCAGGTCGCCGTCGGCGTAGCGGTTGCCGTGGCCGTCGGAGTAGGAGTGTGCGTAGCGGTCGGCGTCAGTGTCGGTGTCGCAGTCGCCGACTCGCTCGCTCTCGGAGTGACTTTCTGACCGCTTGTCTGAGAGTACTTGCCGTCGCTATTGTATTTCGTCCAGACCTGGACGGAGATCTCTACGCCGTTCGTCAGTCCCGTGATAGTGTACGACGAGGTGTTTATGTCTCCGGAGGTGGATCCGTTCGGTATATCGTCTCCCTGCCAGGTGACCTTATAGAACCCAACAGCCTCCGCGTCTTCGTGGTTGACCGGCGGGTCCCATATGACATGGATACTGCCATCGCCCACTGTGACTCTCATATTTCTCGCCGCATTCCGTTCGTGCTTGACGGGTCCGGCGATATTGCTGGTGATCGACTCGTCGTTGCCCGCGTCGTCCGTAAAGCTGACCCGAACCTTCAGATACTTCCCCACATCGGATATGGGTATCCTGTACGTACCTTGCGTGACACCCGGAATGTCCGTGTCCATACCGTTATCGCTGTGCATCCACCGGTAGCTGTAGGTCGCGTTGGTCATTCCGTCGGCGTCGGTGATATTCCGAGTGTTCGGCCAGGAGCCGTCTCCCACTTCAGTCACCCCGCAGCAAATCGTGACTTCACCCGTCGCCGGGCTGTTGTCAACAGAGGACCTGTCAGGCGTCGCTGTCGGCGTCGGCGTGGCAGTTGAAGTTGCCGTGGGTGTGGCCGTCGGAGTTGCTGTTGCAGCCGAATTCTCCTCCGGAGTAGCCGTTGGCGTTGGTGTGGCTGTCGGTGTAGTTGTGGCAGTTGGCGTTGGCGTCGCCGTCGGGTCGGGCTGACCGCTCCCTTCTGGAGTGGCCTTGACGCTATCAGTACCTCTAGCGTCGACTCCAGGGCTGGAGACGCTGTAATAGACCCAGACCTGTACGTTGATTTCCACTCCGCCCGTCAGCCCGGAGATTGTGTACATTCGATCATTCAGCTCTGCCGAACTGGTCCGCTGATTGTATCCGCCGTTGTTCCACCAGGAGACCGAGTAATGACTTATCGGCACGGCATCGACATTGACAGGCGCATCCCATGTGACGCCAAGATTGCCGTCGCCTGGGGTGATCTGCACATTGGAGGGCGGATTCCGCTTATTCCTGACAGGTCCCACAGCAGCGCTGGTGAGAGATTCGCTATTACCGGCATCGTCGGTAAATCCCACCCTGACCTTCAGATATTTGCCCAGGTCTACCGACTGCACTGTGTAGGAGTACAATGTCGCATCTGGTATGTCAGTTTCCACGCCGCCGTCGACGGTCATCCATTGGTAGCTGAACGTCGCTCCACTCAATCCATCGGCGTCGGCAATATATGACGTGTTAACCCAAGGACTGTTGCCGATTTCAGGAAAGGTATGGCAACAGATCTCCGGCAGCCCGGTCGCCGGGCTGTTCGTGCCCGACTGGACAACCGGCGCGCCGTTCCCCTGCGCCAAGACCGACCGGCTCCCATGGACCAACAGGCCAGACGCGGCTATCGTCAGAATCACGGACAGCGCGAGCAAATACGTGCGCGGTTGAAGGAATGAAATACTCATAAGCACGGAATATCTAAGCGATTTAGACTTCACTCATTTACCGAAAAGTGCCATTAAGAGGTCTATTTCGATCTGAGCGAGTAGCATAGTATCATGATTGCAGAATATTTCAAGCTATATGATGTAGTAATTCGACCAGATATATTTGAGTCTGGCAGATAGTATTAAGTGCGAAGAGGTGTTGATATTCCGACTGTGGCGGAAGGCCGAGCAGTTATTCGGCTTCCGAGAGTGAATATCAGGCAGTCCGAAACAAGGGGAAGGAAGGGAGCGCCGATGATCTAAGGTTGGCGCGTACCTCAGCCGGAGTGCGTCTTGTGCGATATCAGGCGCTGCCCCAACAGTGTCACGCTCAGGGCGGTGATGAAAATAGCCGCGCCTGGAATCAGTGTCAGTGAAGGCACGCGGCGCATATACGGCTGAGCCTCCCAGAGCATCGCGCCCCAGTCCGGCGTCGGAGGCTGCGCGCCCACGCCGAGGTACGACAGGCCAGCAATCGTAATCAGCATCTGCCCGAACCGTAGGAATCCTATCGCAAGGATCGGCCCCATGATGTTGGGCAGAACATGCTTACGAAGTACGAACATAGGGGGCGAACCCAGCGCCACGGCAGCCTCCATGAATTCGCGCGTGTTTACCTCCAGCGTAACCGCCCTCGCAAGGCGCGCGTATGGAGTCCAGGCGAAGATCGTAACGGCAAGAACAATGGTCCCAAAGCTCGGCTTGAGCATTGACGCCAGCGCGAAGGCGACCACAAGCTCCGGGAAGACGAGCACGACGTCCACCACGCGCATCGTAACCTCGTCTACTACCCCGCCAATCCTGCCCGAAAATGCGCCTATGATGGTGCCGAGTACACCAGAAATCAACACCGCAACCGAGGTAATCGCGAGTGAAAAGCGGCTCCCAGTCACGACACGCGACAATACGTCCCGTCCCACATGGTCAGTGCCAAACGGGTGCGCCGTACTCGGGGTCTGCAGACGCGCAGTGAGTTCCTGATCATTCGGGTCGTATGGGGAAATAATGGGCGCGAACAGCGCCACAAGACCTATGACCACAAGGCAGGCAAGCGGGAGGGCGACCTCCCATGACAATGGCAGTCTCGCCAGCCCGTTCAACGGAATATTCCGCGTCACGCGCAGGTTCACCTTGCCCAGAGTGCGATCCATCAATGCCACTTATGTCGACCGTCCTTCCAGCCTTATTGCCGGATTCAAGAAGACGTACGCAATATCTGTCGCCGTGTTCAGCAGAACGGAAATCGCCACAATCATCATCAGACTCCCCTGGATCAGCGGCATGTCGCTCGCGTTGATGGCATCGAAGAGCACCCTTCCGATCCCCGGCACTGAGAAGATGACCTCCACGATAAGCGCTCCCCCAATAAGACCTGCCAGCCACATGCTTGACAGGGTGACGACCGGAATCAGCGCGTTTCTGAGTGCGTGCCTCCGCACCAGCAGGGTCTCCTTCAGCCCCTTTGCTCTGGCAGTCCTTATGTAGTCCATCGAGAGAACTTCGAGCATAGACGCACGGACGACCTGCGCGAAGAAAGCGGTTGGGCCTGTCGCAAGTGTGAGGCACGGCAATATCAGGTACAGCGGCCCGCGCCATCCCGCAGATGGCAGCCAACCGAGGTAAACGCCAAATAAGAGAATCAGCGCCGGCGCCAGCACATAAGAAGGCACAACCACTCCAAGCTGAGATGTGAAGGCGACAGTCGTGTCCAGCAGCGTTCCGGGGCGCATCGCCGCCAGTATTCCCGCGGGCAGAGCGATTGTCAGGGAGATTGCCAGCGTGACGACGCTCAGTATGGCGGAAACCTTTAGCCCGTTCAGCACCGTGTCGCTCACCGGCGCGCGCGCCATATAGGAGGTGCCCATATCTCCTCGGGCGACGCGTCCCAGCCACGCCGCGTACTGCGCCAGCAGTGGTCGGTCGAGGCCGAGGTCGCTCTTCAGGCGCTCCACGGCCTCCGGCGTTGGCTGTCTGTCAAGCACCTGCGCTTGCAGGACCGCCGTAGCGGGGTCGATGCCGCTGACTAGGGGAGACAAAGAGATGAGGAGAGAAACGACCGCGACAATGAAGGGAATGATGAGCAGCCTGCGCAGGACTATCCTATACACTGCTTGTTTCCTTCCCCGGTACGCACTTTGCTGTCAGATGATTGCGCTGTCCCGCCCCCATCTTAACCGTCCCTCGGAGGGTGAAGGGACGGTTCAGACAGGGGCAGGATTACCATACAAGTCTTTCACCACAGGAAAAGGATTATGCAAGAGACTCTAGGATGCGTTCCCTAGTTCGCAATATCCAATTGAGTCGTCAGCGTGTAGTATTCGAGCAGGTGAGGCTGCCAGTTCTGCACATGGTTTCCGTGCGCAAAAATCTGCTCAGTGTAGTTAATGAATATCGTTGAGGCGTCATCGTGCAGTATCTGCTGGATTTCACGATAGATTTCGTTCCGCTCTTGCAAGTCGGAAAGCGTGCGGGCGCGCGCTAGCAGTTCATCGACCTTCGGATTGCAATAGTTCGCATAGTTGCCGATGTCAATCGCGTCGCAAGTGTAGTCGGCGGCAAGATACCCTTCCGGGTCGTAGGCGTCTATCAGGTGACCCCTCGACACCAGGAACAAATCGTAGTTTCCGGCGAACACATCGTCCACTAGCGCGCCCCAGGGTGCCAGCCGGATTTCCGTGCTGAATCCACCATCGTTCAGCATCTCATGCATGGCTACCGCCATTGCGGGGAACTCCGCCCTGCTAGGATATGTCCACAGCGCGACTTGCGCCTCGCCCTCTGCGTATCCGGCTTCCGCAAGCAGCTCCTTCGAGCGTTCAGGGTCGTACTCATACGGCACCAAGTCAGGATTTACCCAAGCCTCGCTGGGCGCGAACGGTCCGACCGCAGGCTCACCGACGCCTTCCAGCACGGACGCTACGATTGCGTTCTTGTCAACTGCGTGCTGCGCCGCCTTTCGCACATTCAGGTCGGAGAACAGACCGTTTCTGTTGTTCACATTGAGCGTAACCGTGCGCGGTTGCTGCGACTGGTGCATAACGAAGTCAGAATTGTTCTCGAATAGCGGCAGCTGCGAAATCGCCAGATGGTTCAGCAAATCCACTTCGCCCGTTTCCAGCATTGCTGCGCGAACCAGTCCGTCCGGCACGAAGAGGGTTTCGCCCGCGCTCAGATTGGCGATCCCATCCCAATAGTCCTCGTTTCTGACATACCTGATCCTTTCGATTGATATATCGCCCTCAAGGACGAACGGGCCCGTGCCTGTGCCAATCGGATTAGGGAAACCGTCGCCGCGTTCCTGATACGCTACGGGTGACAGGGGTGCGGTGGCGCGCGCCGCAAATCTCGAAGGCATTAGGTAATCGGGTTCTACGGTGCTTATGACCACAGTGTAGTCTGCCGACGCGTCAACGCTTGCTATGTTGTCGGCGGTAAATCCTCTTGGAGGGTTCGGCACGCCGAGAAGATAATTGACCGACGTGACTATGGACTGTCCGTCGAAGTGTGCGCCGTCATGGAAGTTCACATCTTCGCGCAGCGTGAACTCCCAGGTATTGTCGTCGTCGAGTGACCACGACTGTGCCAGATACGGCTTTACCTGTCCGTCGAAGTCGATCTTCAGCATGGTCTCGGTGGCGCCCGCACTCATCAAGATGCCGGCGTCATCGGTTTCGATAGCGCCGTTGGAGGTCGGAGCGAATGGCGTAACTATGAATATCTCCTCTACGCCGTTTTCACTTGCCGCGGGCTGCATCGCAGCCGTCGGGGCTGGAGCCACTGTTGCAGGCGCTGCTGTTGCTGCCGGAGCTTGGGTCGGGGCAGGCGCGCTCTGACTCGCGGCCGATGTCGGCTGAGGTGCGGGAGCCGGCGCGGGACTCTCGGTCTCGCTGCAGGCAATTGCTGCTATGCATAACGCGCTCAACGTCAGGCACAGGACAATGATTTTGCTTAATCTCCGATACATGATAAATATGTTCAATCCTTTCTGTTATGATACTCAGTATCTTATTGGTATGCGATTCGTAATGAGGGCAATTTCTGATACAGGCATTCGCGGTCAACCCATGACCTGAAATAGGCGCTCCAGGCCAGATGTCAGCCGCATGTTAATTTAGACTGTGAAGCCGTCAATAGGCGTATGTATGGCCTTATGCCATACGTCCAGGGCGAGTTCATTGCGGAATTGGTATGCTCTTGAGAATTTACTCAAGAGAGAATCCTAGCATGCGTTAATCCGTGATGGCAAGATACTAAGTATCATTAAGGACTGTTTTCAGAAAATGATACCAATTTTGGGACTGGAGTATCAGGGTGCTCTGTAATCGCCAGTGTCCGGTGTCAAACCTACTTCTTCGTTTCACCGGATTAGAACGCCTTCGTATTCCCGGCTGCCATACGGGCCGCGTCGGTTTCTGTCCAAACCGTAATCCCCGCTTGAACCCTCCGAGTTCGCCGAAGAACGCTAAAGGGGTGACTTCACATCCTGCAAGAATAATAGAACGATTCCGGCATTGAGCGAGACACAATGCCTGTACGTCCGGGATGTCACTGTGATCTGCTACGAGATAAAATGCGTTAGTATCTTGTGCATCGATGCCATTGATTCGAAACGGAGAGGAACTGAGACCATGACCTTGCTCTAGCGGTGAAGCTCACGAAACTTACCCCTTAAGCTAAGGTACGAGTATAATTCTCTTGGCTGAATTGCAGGCGCGTACTGCAGAGAAATACAACGGTTCAAGCGTAAAGACATCACACCATCAGAAAGGCGCAAGACACAATGACGGACCTCTCAAAGATTAAGGCTTTGACATTCGATGTTGGCGGCACGGTATTCGACTGGCGCAGTGGGATACAAAAGGAAGTTACTCGATTGGCCACCGAACAGGGTGCAGATGTCGATGTGACGCAGTTCGCCTCAGACTGGCGCAGGTGGATGTTCGTTGAACTCGCTCGCGTCAGGTCCGGCGAACTCTCTTGGAGGAATGCCGACCAGATTCACCGCAGCGTCCTGGACGACGTTCTCAAGAAGCATGCTGCCTTAGAACTGTCGGCATCGGAGAGGGACGAGCTCAACGAGGTCTGGCACAGGTTAAGCTCGTGGCCCGACGCCGCTGACGCCATAGCGAGACTCAGAGGCCGGTACACGACAGTCGTGCTAACCGTTCTGAGTTTTTCCATAGTCGTGGACTGCTCCAGGCACAATGGCATTGACTGGGATGCAATCCTGTCCTGTGAGTTTCTCGGACACTACAAGACTGATCCCGAAGCGTACCTGACGGCGCTAAAGCTACTGCGGGTTGAGCCTTCGGAGGCGATGATGGTGGCCGCGCACAAAGGAGACCTTCAAGGGGCGAAGGCGGCGGGCCTCCACACGGCGTATGTTCACAGAGAGGGCGAATCCGACGTCTTTCCGGGTTCATCCGACCTGGACTCGGCATCCACTGAATTTGACATAACGGCGATTGATTTCCCTGATCTGGCAGACAAGCTCTTAGCATAACGAGCGAGAAAACGACAAACCTTTCGCAGCAGTAAGTGGACAGCTTGTCCCTGACGGAACGGCACAGATTTTGCTTGATCGTATCTGGAGTGTTCGCGATGCCGGGTTCGACGGCAGCGACTGCGAATCTACTGAAGTCCGTTCTGTGTGTGTATTTTCGTCTTGGACGGATCTGCTCAACCTCCCATTGCAAGAACGCTCCCGTTGGAGAGAATGAGGGCCGTCTAGGTCGTAACGCAGAAGCTAGGCTTACTCTGGACTAGGAGCCGGACAGCCACTCCTTGAGCACCTGGATGTGGTCGGGTCTCGTGCCGCAGCACCCTCCAATTATCCGTGCTCCTTGCTCGCTCCACCCCTTGGCGTATTCCAGGTAACTCTGTGGGTCCGTGGCATTTGGCTGCGAAGGTGGGCTGGCGCTGCGGGGGAAATGGGCGTAGGCGCCGAAAATTCCCGGCCAGCTCTGCCTGACTATCTCCAGCCCGGGCCCCGTGTCGTCCACGGGTGTGTGCATGACGAACACTGCCGCGACGCCTTTGTCCTTGATGGCGTCCAGGGCATCCTGAAGGGTTTCGCCGCCGTGCCTGTCCTGGATTCCGAGGTAAAGCCCGTCTCCGTCCCGTACTAAGGAGAGTCCGACCCACACCGGAAGCCCCAACTCTGTCGCCGCATCTATCACCGCCAGCGTGTCGGATATCCGGACCAGCATCTCGCCTACGACAACATCAGCCCCGCCTTTTGCCAGTTCATCCAACTGCTCCCGGTAGGTCGCAAGCGCTGTCTCATAGGGTACCGGAACTTCCGCGTGTGCCTTGGGGCGCATCGTGGACACGGAGGCCGCAATTACCACTGATTCATCAGCCCCGGCGTTTCTCCTTGCCTGTACAGCTGCTTCGATTCCCAGTCTGTTCGCCTCGGTAACCTTGTCCTCGATGCCTCCTTCTTCCAGCATGTCACGACCCGTGCCAAAAGTGTTCGTGATAATAATCTCGGCGCCCGCTTCGATATATTCTTGGTGAATGTCCCTCACCGCATCCGGATGGGTGAGCATCGGACCACCCGACCAGGTCGTAGGGCTAATCAGTCCTCGCCTCTCGATCTCCGATCCCATACCCCCGTCCATCAGGATAGTCTCCCCCGCTGCAAGGCGGTCCTGCAATTTTTCGAAGTTGCTCATGTTTCCCTCCTGATGAAATCTGAATCTGCCATACTTTACGGGCGATAGACTTAAGTATAAGAGGCTAACGAGATGGATGAATGTGAATCCGACTCTCGATGCGGCTGAGCATGGTCAGCGAAGACCTCGCCGGGGTATTTCGACACTCCCCGAACTGGCTCTAAGCGGCCGGCAGGGGGCGGACCAGTCGGCCGGGACCGCCGGTGCCCTCCCTGATGTCCTTGGCTGTCGCCTCGTCGATGCCCCTGGCCCAGCGGCGCTTCAGCGGGTCACTGACTGAGAAGCTGAAGCCGCCAACTCCCTCGATACCGATCTCGATGTTGTCGCCGTCCTGCATAGCGCCGAGTCCCTGGTGGTTCGTGCCAATGAAGAGCATGTCACCGGGACTGATCTCCTCGATGGCCGCAATGTACTCGATCGACTCGGCGATGGAGTGGGCGAGGTCGTTTGTGTTGTAGTTGACGCGCAATTCGCCCTCGACGCTCAACGTGACCTGCAAATTCTCCGGATCCGCAATTTCGTCCTTTGTCACTATGCAGGGACCGAGAGGACAGAATGTGGGGTGGGACTTGTGCTCCGCGATGGGTAGCGTGTTGGGGACGCGATCGCCTCCTCCTCCCGGCATTCGCGCCGAGACATCCACTCCAGCCGTGTAGCCGAAGACATAGTCCATCGCTTCCGACGCCGGGATGTTCTTGCCGCCTTTGCCGAATACCAGTACAAGCTCCGCCTCATGGTGGAAGATGTTGGCGTCTATGTCAGGGAGGACCACGGTGCCGCCCGGGCCCAGAATGCTGTGGAGCCGCTTCATGAAGCCCCACATCGGTGCGGGCTCCCGCGTGCCGAACTCGCGATAATTGCCTCCCATACAGAGGACTTTCCGTGGACTGGGCAGCGGCGCCTGCAATTGCGCGCCAGCGACCGGCGTACCCTCGGCGGCGCGAGCATCGAGTTGGTCCTTCAGGTCGTCGTAGCTGGTTATCAGGTGAACCATTGCGGCCTGACCCCCGCCGGGGCAGAGGTCGCTAATATCCACCACGCCTGCCTCGGCCAAAATCCCCGGGCGGTTGTCGTCGTACATTACGAACTTCATTGCTTTCACCTCGGTTCCCCGTGTATTGGATTGGCAGTTGCCGCGTTAGTCCCGTCAGGGGCGGACATCTCCACGACCTAGAATGTTAGCCACGATGGTTGTCCACTAGGAGCCAGATTGCCGACATTATTCTGCTTCCTGAGAAAGTGTCGTCTCAGGAAACAGGCAGCTCCCGACCCGTATCCGACGCCTGATTGACTGTATCGATGAAGCGATGCAGGTCAACGGCTACATCGAAAGTCGGCAGGAGACTCTGCCCAGTTCTGATCGACTCTGCAAACATGGTGTACAACTGCCCCACGTTGAAGGGATCGCCCTTGGGAAAGTCTGACGGCACATATACGAAGCGCTCAGGTATATCCAGGTCTTGCAGTTCATTGCTTCTTTGCGCGCCTTGAATCCGCAGCATCTCACCCCGCTGCGACGAGACACTTCCGGTGACAATGAGCGTGCCTTCTCGCCCGTAGATCTCCATTCGAAAACCGGTGCCGGCCCAGGGTACGGCTCCGACATGGACCGACGCTGCCGCTCCGCTCTCCAGCTGTCCGCTGACTCGTACATTGTCCGGGGACGTGACCTCCACAAATTTCTCGGTGTCCGTCTCGTACCATTGCTTGACTTGTGTGCTGACCATGCTCGCGACCCGCGTGAAGTTTCCAGCCACAAAGCGCAGGGCGTCAATGACATGGCCGTTGGCGATGGTCAGGGTGTTCGCCCCCTGGCTGACGTCACGCTGCCAGGTATCGCTGGAAGAGCGTTCCACCGCGCCACCACGCATGGTAGTCACATGGCACGACAACACCTCGCCCAGGTAGCCGTCCTCGATCAGTTCCTTGACATACAGCAGCGCAGGACTTGCTCGTGACTGCAGACCTACGGCTGTTTTCACGCCTTTGGACCGGGCGAGGTCTGCAAGTTCCTCAGCTTCGGCGGTATTCTGTCCTAGGGGCCACTCGGTGAATACGTGCTTCCCAGCTTCGATGGCTGCCTTGGTTGGCTCATAGTGCGATGGAACCCTTACGACTACGGCAACTGCGTCTATCTCCGGTGATATTGCCATTTCACGGAAATCATGGAAAGCGAGCTTCGCACCGAAGGCTTGGCGAGCCTCTTCCGCACTTTCCGGTCGTGTGGTGCAGACTGCCGTTAATTCGACATCAGGACTTGCCAGCAGTGCGGGGAAGTGCGATTGAGATGACCAGGTTGAATTTACGTTCGCACCCACAAAACCTAGGCGGATCTTGTTTCCCATACCACTTGCTCCTTTGACTACTGGCAGGCTGCATATGTGCTGGAGCAATCAGCCAGCAGTTCAACTTGTCGTTCGACAACTCTCATAGTTGGCTGCTGCTCCCCCATGAGAAGCGTCGGGTGTCTTCTGGTCTGCATCGGTCCGTAGTCCAGTCGTCTATTCTGAGGGTTGACACTCCGCACCCACGCGGCATCGGAACACCTGTGGCTCCGGAGCGTGCGTACGCTATTGAGAATCGCCACGCTACTGCCCAACGATCTCATTAAACGCATTATAGACGATTTCACACATCACATTCTGGAATGAAAATGGAATTGGGTGTAACGACTTAACAAGTACCCTGCAGTCCCCTTCGGGCTGTGCTGGACTCTCAATTCTGATCGTCTTCTTCAAGATCATGATCTTCTGGGATGACACCTCATATTGGAATTGAAGACCCTGCAGAAGTGCCTCAGATAATCGCATCAGGGATTCTTGCCAATTCATCCTAATTTGCCTCATGTAATTCAATTAACCGTTGTTGGGCCATCACTCCTGTACATACTGTTGAATCCACTTCTCAGTCCCGTGCACGATCCGTTCTGTAATTCGAGGATTAGGGCTGTTCGAGCCGATATGCTGCGGTCTCAATACGCTACCGGTGATACTGAGTACCAATGTACCAATTATTTGTATAAACCACTCCAAATTGAACTGTCAAATATGATAAAGTGTCTGGTGCAAGGAAACTCGCAACAGTTTCAGACTTGAAAGCTCAGCAAAATGACTTCACACGAAAGTATCCCAGCACCAAAGAGGGGTGTTATGACCATCCACGACAGAGCCGATATTACCGGAATCCCTGATCGCTCAACGAAGCAGCAAGGCGAGCCGATAGCGATTGTTGGGATGGCTTGTCGCTTTCCGGGAGCGAACAACCTTGACGCCTTCTGGAATCTCTTGGAAGAGGGCGGGAACTCGGTTACTGAGGGCGTTCCCGGCTCTGGTGAGGGAAGGCTGGCGGAAATCATTACCGACCCGTCGGTGCAGATCGAGGCCTGTCGCTTCGGCGCTTTCGTGGACGACATCGATAAGTTCGATGCCGCCTTCTTCCGAATTTCGCCCGTTGAGGCGGAACTGCTTGACCCCCAGCAGCGCATGATGCTGGAGACAAGCTGGGAAGCGCTCGAGGATGCAGGCATCGATCCTCTGAAATTGAAGCATAGCCTCACTGGCATGTACACCGGCATAAGCAACGACGAGTACCGAATGCTGGTACTCGACACGACCAGACCCACAGAGGCCGCAGGTAGCCTGTATGCGCTCAGCGGCACGAACCTGAACGGCACTGCCGGGCGTGTTTCCTTTGTACTGGGTCTTATGGGACCAACGAAGGCTGTGGACGCCGCGTGCGCCTCCGCGCTGGTGGCAGTGACAGATGCGGTTAATGACCTTCAGCAGGGAAAGGCAGACCTGGCAATCGCCGCCGGAGTTCAGGCAATAATCAACGGTCGCATATACGAGCTTCGCGCGGAGGCAATGATGCTGTCTCCGGAGGGACAATGCAAGACATTCGATGCCTCTGCCGACGGCTATGTGCGTGGTGAAGGCTGCGGGGTGGTCGTGCTGAAGCGTCTGTCTGACGCAGAGCGCGACGGCGACAGGATATGGGCGGTAATCAAGGGTGCCGCCGTCAACCATGGCGGCGATAGCGTCGGTCTGACCGTCCCCAATCCTCCCGCACTGAAGCAGGTGATGGAGACGGCCCTCTCTGACGCGGGCGTCCTGCCACAGGACGTCGATTTCCTCGAGGCGCACGGTACGGGACTGCCGTAGGCGATCCCATAGAGCTTGAGGCCGTTTCCGAAGTCTATTGCAAGGGACGCGATGCAGACAACCCGATTCTGATCGGTTCGGTGAAGACGAATATCGGACATCTGGAATCTGCCGCTGGAATCGCGGGGCTGATTAAGGCAGCACTTGCGTTGAAGCATCGCGTAATTCCGAAGCAGTTGCATTTCAACGACCCCAACCCGTGCGTGGATTGGGACAAACTGCCGATTAGAGTTACTACGGAGCACGTCGATTGGAAGCGCCGTGGCGAACATCCCCGCGTGGCGGGGGTGAACTGCTTCGGGATATCCGGGACGAACTCCCATATTGTGGTCGAAGAATATTCTGGAGCTGAAACCGACGCCGAACAGGAAAATCCAATGGCAGGCTCTGTACAGGAAATACCTGTCACAATGCCGGCCTCGGGAACCGATCTGGCGACTTCGCAGGATGACCTGGCACCGCGCGAAACCCGTTTCCTGCCGCTGTCGGCCAAGTCCGATGGCGCACTCAGGGACCTTGCGGGTCGGTATCTGTCCTGGCTCGATGAGCGGGCAGACGAGCTTTCTTCCGATGGCATCGCATCAGGACGGTTGCTTTCGGACATGTCTTGGACGGCAGGTATAGGTCGCGGCCAGTTCGAGCGCCGCACGAGCGTGGTGTTTCGCGACATTGCGACGCTGCGGGCGCAGCTCGGCGAGCTTTCTGAGTCGGCCGCGAGCATTGAGCCGCGAACCGCGAGCAAGGTGGCATTCATCTATACAGGGCAGGGAAGCCAGTGGGTCGGAATGGGACAGGCGCTCTACGAGAGCGAGCCGGTCGCAAGGGCGGTGATGGACCGCTGCGAGGAAGTGTTCCGGGAAGTCAGGGGCGTTTCGCTTCTGGATGTGATGTTCGGCCGAAATGGCGCGGATGCAAACCTTGGCGACACTGCGTGGGAGCAGCCCGCGCTATACACTCTAGAATGCGCGCTGACCGCACTCTGGTCAAGCGTTGGCATCCACCCCAACGTAGTATTGGGGCACAGCGTTGGGGAGATTGCAGCAGCGCAGGCTGCCGGCGTGTTTAGTCCCGAAGACGGAATGAGATTCGCCGCAGCTAGGGGCACCCTGATGTCCCAGATGGAATCTGGCACGATGGCCGCAATATTCGCGCCGCCGGAGCAGGTCGCAGCCGAAGTCGAGGCGCACAACGCAAGCTCCGACAGCATTGGCCTAAGCATAGCGGCGGACAACGGAGCGCACCAGGCTGTCAGCGGCCCAGTCGAGGACATCGAAGCTATCGTGGAGCGCTTTGATTCGCTTGAGGTACGCGCAAGACGCCTGAACACGACCAAGGCGTTCCACAGCGCGCTGGTCGATCCGATCCTTGGTGGTCTGGAGGACGCGCTTGAAGGTTTGGAAATAAAGTCACCCACGCTGACAGTTGTCAGCAACCTGACCGGACAAGCAGTGGAGCCGGGCATGTCGCTGGACGTAGATTACTGGAAGCGACACGCAAGAGAGGCGGTCGCATTCGCAAGCGGCGTCAGGGCGATGGCGGAACAGGATGTTGACATGGTCGTGGAAATAGGACCGCACGACATTCTTGGAACGATGGCAACCCTAGCATGGCCCGACTCCGCTCCCCCAGCATTGGCCAGCCTGCGACGACCTCCGCGCGACGGCTCGTCGCCGGAACCTGAGAGCAGCTTCATCGACGCCGTTGCCGCAGCATACGAGGCCGGCCTGGATGTACGCTTTGAAGGGCTGTACGCAGGTGAAAAGCGCCGCCGGATTTCTCTGCCAACCTATCCCTTCCAGCGGGAACGATTCTGGGTTGAGCAGACGAGACAGCGCCGACAAAGCGCAGGACATGCACTGCTGGGCGAACGACATGAGTCCGCTCGCGGCGAGATTATATATGAGACGGAAGTATTCCCATCAGACCCGGCATGGCTTAACGACCACCGTGTCTTTGGCCGGTTGGTAGCCCCCGGCGCACTGTACGGAGCTATGGCAGCTTCTGCGGCGATTGCCGAAGGAAGCAGCCCGATTGTGGTCGAGGACTTTCAGCTGCACAATCCGCTCGTCTTTGCCGAAAGTGACGCAACGGATGGGTCGGCTGAAGAAGGCAGGACGGTTCAGGTCTTTCTTGACGACTCCGAGCAGGTCGGTTCAAAGAACGTCCAGATATTCAGCAAGGGAATCGAGAACGAATGGATTCTGCACATTGAAGGCCGCGTTTCAAGTGGTGCGCAGGTGCCAGAGTCAGGTGGTCGAGTTGACCTCGATGCGCTGAAGGCTCGCCTGTCGCCCGCGGATGTGCCGGACTACTATCGTGCCAAGGCTGATACAGGAATCAACCTGGGCCCGTTTTTCCGCACGCTGGGGAATGTCTGGTCCGCGCGGGGAGAGGCGCTGGGCGAGGTGAATCTGCCTGAAGCAGTGGGCCGCAACGACCTAGATGTACATCCCCTGTTGATGGACGGCTGTTTCCAGGTCATCGGCGTAGCTCGAAATATGACAGGTGAGCCGGGAGAAGCTACCTACCTACCGTTCGGCTGGGAACGGTTCTGGCTGACAAGGCAACTGCCGGACCGGTTAGTCTGCCACGTAATCATGAGCGAGGGATCAGCGGCGGCTGAGTCCGAATCGGAGCAACAGCCTGAAGTTATGAGCGGCGAGATGAGAATCTACGACCTGAACGGGATTCTCATCGGTGGCTTCAGTGGCTACGCGGTGAAGCGTGCCACGCGAGCCGCTCTCCTCTCTGCATTCGAGGGCGTGGACGACCTGCTGTACGAGATTGACTGGCGCGACCACCCCCTCGAATCGGGGTTGATGTCAGCCGACTTCTTCCCCACGCCTACCACTGTCGCAGAGGCTTCGGAACTATTCCCCGAGTATCTCACTGGCGCGGGAGTCGATCCACAGGGCAGGAATGAGCTGCTCGCCGACTTGGAGCAGTGGTCGCGTGCCTATGCGCTCCGTACGCTGGAGAAGTTGGGCTGGGAGCGCAGATCAGGCGAGGTAGTGGATGCAGATGAGTTGCGCGAACGGTTGAATGTCAACACCGAGCACAGCCGCCTCTTCCTCAGAATGCTGGAAATGCTTGCCCAATCAGGGGTACTCGAGCAGAAGGACGACGGCTTTGAAGTATTGGTCGGCGAGGACGATCCGCTGCCGTCCGAACTCCCTAAGAATCCTGAGGAGTTCGACAAGCGGATGATCGAGAAGTACCCGCACGGCCTGACCGAGACCGGATTGTTCAAACGGTCAGGGGCGGCACTGGCGGACGTGCTTCGCGGACAAGAGGACCCACTTACTCTGCTGTTCAGCAGTGGTGAGCCAACGGCGGCGGACCTGTACTTGAAAGCCCCGGTCGCTCGCGCCGCCAACGGGATGCTTGCGGATGCTATGCGAGAACTAATAGCCCGCCTACCGGAAGATCGCAGGCTGCGAATTGTCGAGATCGGCGCAGGCACTGGTTCGGCAACCGCTTCCGTGCTGCCTGAGCTGCCTGAAGGCCGCTTCGACTACGTGTACACGGACATCTCGGCAGGGTTCTTTGCGGAAGCGGAGGCTAGATTCGGCGATGGCGACGGGTGCATCGAGTATCGCGTGCTGGACATAGAGAAAGGCCCCATCGCACAGGGCTTTGACGCCCATAGCTATGACATAGTGCTCGCATCGAACGTACTGCATGCGACGCGCTATCTGCAGGAAACACTGGGACACTGCCGCGACCTGCTGTCGCCATCCGGTCAGCTGGTCGCGCTCGAGAACTTGCGCGGACTGGGCTGGATGGACCTTACATTCGGCCAGTTGGACGGCTGGTGGCGGTTCGCAGATGACTACCGCCCGCATCACGCCCTCGCCACTCCTGCAATCTGGCGTCAGGCACTTGGGGATGTCGGCTTTGAGGAAGTCGAGGTTCTGGGCGTTGACAACACGTTCACGCACGAAATGCTGGACAAGGGCGTGATTGTCGCGCAGGGACCTGCGCAAGTTACTGAGCAGCCGGGCCTGTGGGTTCTTGCAGCATCCAATCAAGGCGGCTTTGCTGAGGAATTCGCAGCGGAGATGGCCGAGAGAAACCAGACCGTCGTGCTCGCCGGTGGCGGCGAGTCGCAGGATAGTGTATCGGATGCAACAACCTCAGGTGTGATCAAAACCGCGGTAGATGTTCAGTCCCGCGAGTCCTGGCGGTCGCTAATCAAAGGGCTGCCGGATGAGGTGCCGTTCAAGGGCGTGATACATCTGGAAGCCCTGCACGGCCACGGTCCACAGGCAACCACGGAGGAGATTGCTGAGGATGTGAAGAGAGTTGGCGCGAGTGCTCTTGCAATGGTGCAGGGCTTGTCCGACTCTGATGTGATCCCCGAAAACGGCGTCTGGTTCATTACGCGCGGGGCACAGGTGCTGGAGCGCGAGCTTGGCGGAGAACTTGCGGGTGCGACGCTCTGGGGTCTCGGCAAGGTGGTTACTCTCGAAGCCTCCCACTTGCAGCCCCGAATGATAGACCTTGATCCTGCCACATACGGGGCACCATCTGAGCTGGTAAACGACCTTATGTACCCGGACGATGAAAATCACATCGCGTACAGACTTGGTCGCCGCCTTGCCGCGCGGCTCGTCCGGCCGGGCACTGCAACCGAGCGGTTGACACTGCCGGACGACTCGGACTGGGTGCTTGCGCCGCACAGGGACGGCGTATTTGACAAGCCTGAAATCAAGCGTCTTCCATCTCGTACACTGGAGCCGAGAGAAGTTTTGGTGTCGGTAGAAGCCACAGGGCTGAACTTCTGGGACGTATTCCGCTCACTTGGATTCATCGAAGAGGGAGACCTGGGACGAGAGTTATGCGGCCATGTTCTCGACATCGGCTCAAAAGTAACGAACACTTCAGTAGGCGACCGAGTAGTCGGTCTTGGATTCGGCGCATTCGGGCCGGAGATGGTCACGCACGAAGAACTGGTCGCACCCGCGCCGGATGGCATTTCAGTGTCGGGGCTCGCCACCATTCCGAGCGCGTTCGTTTCTGCCGAGCTATCATACCGGCTCTCCGGTCTTGAACCCGGAGACCGCGTGCTCATTCACGCCGGATCAGGCGGTGTCGGGCTTGCGGCAGTCCAACTCGCACAGGCGGCAGGCGCGGAGGTATTCGCTACCGCAAGCGCCCCAAAGCAGGCATATCTCACATCTGTCGGCGTCAAGCACATATACGACAGCAGGCAGACCAAGTTCGGTGAGGAAATACTTGCCGATACAGAAGGTGAGGGCATCCACGTGGTGCTCAACAGCCTGACCAGCGAAGGGTTTATCGACGCCAGCCTGTCCTGCCTCGCGCAGGGCGGACGATTCGTCGAACTGGCGAGAAGAGACATTCTCAGCCATGAAGAGATGGCAGAGCTTCGCCCCGATGTGAAGTACGACATTCTGGAGCTCGATGTCCTAAAGAAAACCGATCCGGAGTGGGTCGGAGAAGTGCTGCGCGATGTAATGGCGCGCATTTCGACGGGCGAACTGAAACCGATCATTCATAGCAGATGGCCGCTTGCTGAGGCGGGTACCGCGCTGTCACTCATGCGCTCTGCACGGCACATCGGCAAGATTGTGCTGACGCCTCCGCCGCTGTCAAATGGTCAGCTGCGACGAGACCGCTCGTACTTGGTGACAGGCGGACTGGGCGGTATCGGAATCGCGGTCGCCGAATGGCTGGCAGACCACGGTGCCGGTACGATCGTCCTCAACGGACGGCGCGACCCCGATCCGGAGGCGCAGGTCGCAATCGAAGCACTGCGCGGACGTGGCATCGAGGTTGAGGTTGAGTTGGCGGATATGACCAACACGACGGCAATCGATGCGATGCTGGAGCGAATGGACGCCAACTACGCGCCACTTGGCGGTGTGATACACAGCGTCGGTGTGCTTTCTGATGCCGCGCTTACCAACCAGAGCTGGGAGAGCTTTGAGCATGTGCTGTCTCCGAAGATTGTGGGAGCCTGGCACCTGCACCGGGCGACTATGGACCGCGACCTGGACATGTTCATCCTGTTCTCAAGCAGAGTCGGAGTTATGGGCAACCCAGGGCAGGCGAACCACGCAGCGGCCAATGCCTTCCTGGACCAGCTCGCAGGGCACAGGCGGGCGCTTGGTCTTCCCGGGCAGGCTATCGCCTGGGGCGCATGGTCAGAGATCGGCGAAGCGGCAGAGCAGCGAGACCGTATCGAGCAGCGCCGCGCTGCGCTTGGAGGCCGCTGGTTCACGCCACAACAGGGTATAAGGGCGCTGGAAAAGCTGGTACGCGAAGACACGACGGCGTCCGTAGTGATGTCGATGGACTGGTCGGTGTTCGAGGAGGCGGTAGAAGACCGTCCCGCATTACTTGAGGACATGCTGTCCTCGCTGGACGAAGCTGCAGCCGAAGACGCCGCATCGACTGAAGACGTGCTGACTAGGCTGCGGAACACGGTCACACCCGCTGACGAGCAGCAAGAACTTCTGGTGTCATTCTTGCAACAGGAGTTGCAAGCTGTGCTGAGATTGTCGTCGGCGCCCTCCCCTACAGTCGGCTTCTTCGACCTCGGAATGGACTCTCTGATGGCAGTGGAGTTTCGGAATCGCCTGAACCGCGCATTTGCCGGCGAGTACACGGCATCCAACACTGTCGTCTTTGATTACCCTAACATCGCGAGCCTCGCCGGCCATCTGGCCGAGGAACTTGGTCAGCTTGGCGATGCTTCACCAGCGCCAGAGCAGGCAGCTCCGGTGTCGTCCCAGCCTGTCAGCAGCGACACAGACGGAATCGCAATCGTCGGCATGGCATGCCGCTTCCCGCAGTCGAAGAACCTGTCAGAGTACTGACAACTATTGGAGTCCGGCACTGACGCGGTTACCGACGGACGCCCCGGCAACGGGATTGCCCCCGATATGCGCGGCGCGTTCATCGAGGGTATCGAATGGTTCGATTCGCGCTTCTTCCGCATTTCTCCTGTGGAGGCGCGCTTGATGGACCCGCAGCAGCGCATGATGCTCGAAACGAGCTGGGAGGCTCTTGAAGACGCGGGCATCGACCCCGACGGACTGCGCGGCAGCCAGACGGGGGTTTACGCCGGAATCGGTGGCAGCGAATACAGAGAGGTAATCGAAAGCAGCGGCAAGCTAGGCAATTATCTTGGGACGAATGCGAGTGTAGCTGCCGGAAGGATTGCATTCGCGCTTGGGCTGGAAGGCCCCGCTATGGCGATCGATATGGCGTGCGCTTCTGCGCTTGCGGCAGTGCATCAGGCGGTATCGGGCTTGCAGCGCGAAGAGGTGGACCTTGCCCTTGCAGGAGGCGTGCATGTCGTGCTTTCGCCGTCCGTCTCCGACTTCATGACGGAACTAGGCATGCTTTCCAAGAGCGGAAAGTCCAGCCCATTCGACGCGTCAGCGGACGGCTATGTGCGCGGCGAAGGGTGCGGAGTGTTGGTCCTGAAACGTCTGAGCGACGCCGAAGCGGACGGAGACCGGATATGGGGCGTCATCAGGGGTTCCGCAGTTAACCAGAACGGGGCGAGCGCGGGGCTGACCGTCCCCAACGGCTCGGCGCAGGAGCGCGTCATGGAAGCCGCGCTCAAACAGGCGGGCTTCTCAGGAACTGATGTTGATTACCTCGAAGCGCACGCTACCGGTTCACAGCTTGGCGATGCGATTGAGGCGCACGCAGTTGGATCAGTGTATGGCAAAGGTCGGGAGGCCGCCCGCCCGCTGCTGATGGGTACGGTAAAGTCCAACATCGGACACCTTGAGGCTGCGGCGGGAGTCGCAGGCATCATAAAGACCGTGCTCGCTATGAAGCAAGGTGTCATCCCCAAGCATCTGCACTTTGAAAGCCCGAATCCGCAGATTGAATGGGGCTCGATGCCCGTGCGGATAACTTCCGAAAAGACCGACTGGCCTGAGTGCGCCGATAGACCGCCTCGCGCTGGGGTAAGCGCGTTCGGCATTTCGGGGACAAACGCACATGTGGTGCTGGAGGGCTATGGGAGCGCTAATGCAAACGGCGCCTCAGATTCTGAAATGCTGTCGTTTGAAAGCACAGGCAAGCAGGTGCCGATCTCGATGCCTGAAAGACTATCGGACCTTCCCGTCACCGGCAATGGGCTTGAAGAGCGGAGTACACGCTTCTTGCCACTGTCCGGCAAGTCTGACGGCGCACTTAGGGACTTGGCAGCGCAGTACCTGTCGTGGCTTGACGAACACGACAACGGTTCATCACCCGGGGCGTTGACACCGCAATCCCTTGCCGACGCCGCCTGGATGGCAAGCGTCGGACGCAGTCACTTCGATTATCGTACCGGTGTGGTATTCACTGATGCCGCGTCAATGAGCGATGGGCTGGCGAAAGTCAGGAGTGCCAACGGCGAGTCCGATTGCGCCGAGCAAATGGCAGCAACAAGAGTTGCCTTCCTGTACACAGGCGACGGCAGCCAGTGGAGAGGCATGGGTAAATCGCTGTACGACAGTGAACCGGTGGCACGCGCCGTACTGGACAGGTGCGATGCCATTGTCAGAGCGGAGAGAGGCAGTTCGCTGCTCGATGCGATCTTCGGCCGTCCTGAAGCCTCAGGGGACTTGGGAGATGCTGCGTGGGCGCAGCCCGCGCTATATGCGCTGGAGTGCGCACTCACAGTGCTATGGGCAAGCATAGGAATTCGCCCGAACACGGTATTTGGGCAAGGCACAGGCGAAATCGCCGCGGCTCAAGCTGCAGGTGTATTCAGCCTGGAAGATGGACTGCGCTTCGTTCTCGCTCGCAGCACTCTGATGGCTGTGCTGCCCGGAGTTGACCCCAACCAGTCTCTGAAGGGGCTGGAAGTAGCATTCGAGGACGTCGAGGTCTCGCCACCATCGCTGCCAATGATTAGCGGCGTTACGGGGCGCGTTATCGACTCGGGCAACTCACTTGACGGTGCCTATTGGAGCAGGCAGGCGCGCGCGTCGGCGGAACTAGGCATCTGTGCCGTGACACTTGCCGAACTGGGTGTTGATACAGTGATCGAGTTAGGTTCCAAGGCAGTTATGGGACCTCAAATGAGGGAAGCGTGGCCCGTGCCATCCAACAGTGGGGAATCTGCACGGACGCCACTCGTGATTGCAAGCATGAGCGAGCAGTACGCAGTCGAGGCACCGGTGCAATCTGAAGGCTTCATCGACGCTGTCGCGCGAGCATACGAAGCAGGCATGTCGATTTCATTCGAGGGAATGTTCGTGGGTGAATCACGTCGCCGCATATCACTACATACCTACCCGTTCCAGCGCAGACGACACTGGGTTTAATGCGAAAATATTGATATTTGGGAACGTTGACTGAGGAAAACACACTCTGGTAACTTTTATCTTTGAAAAGGAAATATTAGAATTAGAGGAGGATTGATCAAATGGCATCAACTGAAGATCGAGTCAGAAAGCTAATCGCCGACAACTTAGAAGTGGACGGAAAGCCGGTAGATGCGTCAATGGACTTGAGTTCCAACCTGACTGACGCTGGCGTGTCCTCAATGGACATCGTTTCTTTCGCGCGGGTGATCCAAGATGCGTTCGGCATCAGGTTCACGCCCGATCAATGCACGGAGCTCCAGAGCATTGGTCAGCTGATCGAGTACCTGGACGCCAACGCCGCTTAACCTCCGCATTGGTGGAAGTACCCCCGGCACAAACGGTCAGTTTCCCCAATAGAGTGCCGATGGTGGATCCAAGAAAGTCATCTGCGAATCTGTTCACACTTATCGGACTGGCGCCTCACATTAATCGTGAGGCGCCAGTTTAGTTGCAGCTTGTTTATAGAGATTGTTAGCAGGGACAAAGTCTGACAGGCGCAAACTGTCAACATGAGACAGCCTCCCCCTTAGACGTCGACAGGTCGATCCTCAATCTCTGAGGTTATTGTTTCAAAGACCTATCGCAGGCAGTACCTCTCTCTACGGGATCCAAGGTCTCCAGACTGACTCGTTGGCGTCAACCCACTCTTGCGCGGCCTGGCGCACTGTTAGGTCGTTCTCCGTGAGATTGAGGACAAT
>Ga0209021_1000389_pt1 | contig 56643 bp, 47 predicted proteins | sample PinacodermFT_FD_187299 | JGI IMG/M metagenome (GOLD analysis project Ga0209021, IMG submission 187299) | Host-associated microbial community of the marine sponge Aplysina aerophoba from Gulf of Piran - sponge pinacoderm, lysed by freeze-thaw... | ecosystem: Host-associated > Porifera > Sponge >... | reverse complement strand
CCGTGTAGCTGCCCGCACGCGTCGGCTTGCCCGACACCCCTGCGCCGGAGATCCCCCTGGCGCGTACGCCTGTGTCGGCGAAGTCGAGGCTCAGCCCCGACGGCCGCACCGACTCCACCGTCAAGGCCGCGACCTACCAGCCCGCGGCGATGTACTGGGTCTCGCAGAACTCGTAGATGCCCTCGGATGCGCCCTCTCGGCCCAGGCCGGACTGCTTCATCCCGCCGAAGGGGGCGGCCGGATCCGACACCGCGCCCCGGTTGAGTCCGATCATGCCGGCCTCGATGCGCTCGCTGACCCGCAGGCCCTTGGCCAGGTCCTCGGTGTAGACGTAGCCGATGAGGCCCATCTCGGTGTCGTTGGCCGCCGCGATCATGGCGTCGGTGTCGTCGAAGGGGATGACCGGGGCCACCGGACCGAAGATCTCCTCGCTGGTGATGGGCGACGAGACGTCCACGCCGGCCAGCACGGTGGGCTCGTAGAAGAAGCCGGGACCGTCCATCGGCCCGTTGCCGGTCACCCGGCGGGCTCCGTTGTGGAGGGCTCCCTGGACCAGTCCTTCGATGCTCTCCACCGCCTCGGCGTTGATCATCGGGCCGCAGGCGACCCCCGGCTCGAAGCCGTTGCCGACCTTCATGGAGCCCATGGCCTCGGACAGGCGCTCGACGAACTCGTCGTGGGCCGCCGACTCCACGAAGAAGCGGTTGGCGGCGGTGCAGGCCTCGGCCGAGTGCCGCATCTTGGCCACCATGGCCCCAGCCACCGCGGCCTCCATGTCGGCGTCGGCGAACACGATGAACGGGGCGTTGCCCCCTAGTTCCATGCCGGTCTTGAGAACCCGGTCGGCGCAGCGCCTCAACAGCATCCGGCCGACTTCGGTCGAGCCGGTGAACGACACCATGCGCACCGCCCGATGGTCGACCACCGCCTCGAACCAGTCGCCCGACGACCGGGTGGGAACCACGTTCACCACCCCCGGCGGCACGCCCGCCTCCTCCAGCAGCTGCGCGACCCGCAGGGCCGTGAGCGGAGTGTCTCGGGCCGGCTTGATGACCACGGCATTGCCGGCCGCGAGGGCGGGAGCCACCTTGCGGGTGATCATCGCCGCCGGGAAGTTCCACGGTGTGATCATGGCCACCACCCCCACCGGCGGATGGCGGGTGATGATGCGCTTGTCCCCCGCAGGAGCGACACCGATGGAGCCGTGGATGCGCACCGCCTCCTCGGCGTTCCAGCGGAAGAACTCCGCCGAGTAGGCCACCTCGCCGGCCGCGTCGGCTTGGGGCTTGCCGTGCTCTCGGGTGATCAGGTCGGCGATCTCGGACGAGTGCTCCAACATGGTCAGGTAGCAGGCCCGCAGGATCTCCGAACGAACCCGGGGCGCGGTGGCTGCCCACCGGCGTTGGGCGGCCTCGGCTGCGTCGCAGGCAGCCAGCGCGTCGGCGGCGGTGCCGGCCGCAACCTCGGCTATGCCGTCTCCGGTGGCCGGGTCGAGCACCTCGATCCGCCCGGCGTCGCCATCCCGCCAGGTCCCGTCGATGAGCATCTGTGTCTGCATCGTCTCAGCCTCCTTGGAACTGGCAGCGAAATGCACGCTATACGGGCAGAACGCTGCCAATTCGCCTGCTGGCCGAACCCCGCTCCCGAACTGGCAGCAAAATGTCCCCTATTCGTGCAGAACGCTGCCAATTCGGTTGCCGGCCGAACCCCGCTCCCGAACTGGCAGCAAAATGTCCCCTATTCGTGCAGAACGCTGCCAATTCGGTTGCCGGCCGAACCCCGCTCTCGAACTGGCAGCAAAATGTCCCCTATTCGTGCAGATCGCTGCCAATCCGGTTGACGAAGTGTCAGCCTCCGAGTTGGGGGATGGGGTGGTCGCCGTGGGCGACGGCCACGTTCTTGGTCTCCATGTAGAAGTCGAAGCTCCAGTCGCCGCCGTCGCGGCCGATGCCGCTGCGCTTGGTGCCGCCGAACGGGGTGGGCAGGTGGCGGACGTTCTGGGAGTTGACCCACACCATGCCCGCGTCCACCGCGCCGGCCACCCGGTGGGCCCGGCCGACGTCGCCGGTCCAGACGTAGGCGGCCAGGCCGTAGTCGGTGTCGTTGGCGATCGCGACGGCGTCGGCCTCGTCGTCGAAGGCGATGGCGGTGAGGGCGGGGCCGAAGATCTCCTCGCGGGCGATGCGCATGTCGTTGGTGGCTCCGGTGAACAGCACCGGCGCCACGAAGTTGCCGCCGGCAGGAGCGTCGTCCCAGCCGGTGCCCGCCACCACGGTGGCGCCCTCGGCCGCGGCCAGTTCGATGTAGCTGCGCACCTTGTCGCAATGGCGCGGGTGGATGAGCGGACCGATCACGGTGGCTGGGTCGAGGGGGTGGCCGACACAGATACCGCGCAGCTTGGCTGCCAGGCGCTCGGTGAAGTCGTCGTGGATGCTGTTCTGCACCAGCAGGCGGCTGGAGCTGGTGCAGCGCTCGCCGTTGAGGCTGTAGATCATGAACACCGCCGCGTCGAGGGCCCGGTCGAGATCGGCGTCGTCGAACACGACCACCGGGTTCTTGCCGCCCAGCTCGAAGTGGAGCCGCTTGAGGGTGGCCGCCGACTGGGCCTGGATGGCCGACCCGGTGGCCGACTCGCCCACGAAGGCGACAGCCGATATGTCGGGATGCTCGGTGACGGCCCGGCCCGCGGTCTCGCCCATCCCGTGCACCACGTTGAGCACCCCGGGCGGCAGGCCCGCGTCGAGGGCGATCTCCCCCAGCAGGCACGCGGTGAGCGGGCTCCACTCCGCCGGCTTGTGCACCACCGTGCAGCCCGCGGCCAGCGCAGGCGCGATCTTCCAGGTGGACAGCATGAACGGCGTGTTCCACGGCGTGATCACCCCCACCGGTCCGATGGCCCGGCGGCTGGTGTAGTTGAGGTGGTCCGCCGACGGCAGGGCCAGCCCGTCGGCCGCGGCCGGGGCCCGGTCGGCGAAGAACCGGAAGTTCTCCGCGCCTCGCAGCGCGGCCGAGGACATGAACCGGATGGCCTGCCCGGTGTCGACGGACTCCACCACCGCGATCTCGCCGGCGCGGGCCACGATGGCGTCGGCCACCGAATGCAGGATCCGCTTGCGCTGCTCGCCCGTCGTGGCCGACCACTCCTCGAAGCTGGCGCGGGCCGCGGCGGCCGCAGCCGCGACGTCGGCCGAGTCGCCCGCAGCCACGTCCCCCAGGTGCATCCCGTCGATGGGCGAGACGTTGGCGAACGTCTCCTGTGACACGCTGGCGACGGGCTCGCCGTCGATCAGATGCAGCACGGGCGCAGCCGCGAAGCGGGCCAGGTGACGGCCGGCGGCGGCGAGATTCTCGCTGAAGCTGGCGCTGAAGCTGGCGGCGGTTGCCATCGTGCGTCTCCTGTCGCGGCCTTCGAGGCTAGGTCCGGTGGGACTTGGCTAGGGCGCGCATGGGCGTTCCCGTCGGCCACGATTGTACGGTTCTGTCCCTCCGCCGATCCCCCACGGACATCCATGCGCCTGCTCAGCTACACCGCCCACGCAGACCCGTCGTTCGGAGTGCTCACACCCGACGGCGCCGGCGTGATCGACCTCGCCTCCCGCCTCGACGGCGTGACCGACCTCGGGGACCTGATCGCCCGGGGCCGTCTCGATGAGGCTGCCCGCTGGGCCGGCACCAGCACCGCCGCCGACCACGATCTCGCCGACATCGCCTTCGAGCGCCTGATCCCCCACCCCGGCAAGATCATCTGCATCGGCGTGAACTACGGCGGCCGGGGCGCCGAGTACGCCGAGGAGCGCCGCGACGCGTATCCGAGCGTGTTCGTGCGCTTCCCCGAGACACTGGTCGGCCACGAGCAGCCCCTGCTCCGGCCGCCGGAGTCCGAGCAGTTCGACTACGAGGGCGAGATCGTCGTTGTGATCGGCGCCGGCGGGCGCCGGATTCCGGTGGAGCGGGCCCGCAGCCACATCGCCGGGGTGAGCCTCGGCAATGAAGGCACGATCCGCGACTGGCTGCGGCACGGGCGCTTCAACGTGACCCAGGGCAAGAACTGGCACCGCAGCGGCTCGGTCGGGCCCTGGCTGGTGACCATCGACGAGATCGGCGCCCTGGGCGACCTGCACCTCACCACCAGAGTGAACGGCGAGCTGCGCCAGGACGATCTGGCCGCCAACATGCACTTCAGCATCGAGTACCAGATCCACTACCTGTCCACGTTCGTCGGCCTCGACGCCGGCGACGTGATCTTCACCGGCACCCCCACCGGCGCCGGCGCCCGCTTCGACCCGCCCAGATGGCTGAAGCCCGGCGACATCGTGGAGGTCAACGTCCCCGAGATCGGCACCCTCCGCAATCCCATCGAGGACGAAGTACCCGATGGTCCGGAGGTCTGAGCCCTCAATATTGTGCTACGATGTAGAACATGGATGAGGTTGGAATCCGAGAGCTGAAGCAGAACGCCTCGGCGGTCGTGGAGCGGGTCCGGAAGGGCGCGACGGTCACCGTGACCGACCGGGGCCGCCCGGCTGCGCTTCTGAGTCCCATACCGGGATCGAGGGTCGAGGAGTTGACGGCGTCGGGGCGGCTGCGGCCGGCCACGCGGTCCTTCAAGAGCCTCCAGCCGCCCGAGCCCCACGATAGGCCGCTCTCAAGCACGCTGGAAGAAATGCGCAGAGCCGAGCGCTACTGATGGTCTTCTATCTGGAGACGTCGGCGGCGGTCAAGCTGATCGTGCGCGAGGCTGAGACCGAGGCGATGCTGGCCTGGGCGCAGGATCACGCCGGCAACATCGTGTCCAGCGACCTGACCCGCACCGAGTTGCTCAGAGCTGTGCGCCGGGGCGCCCCCGACCGCGGCGACGAGGCCGGCAGGCTGCTCGACCGAGCCGACGTCGTCGACCTGCCCACCGGCGTGTTCGAGAGGGCCGCCGTGCTGGACCCGGCGATACTCCGCACCCTGGACGCCCTCCATTTGGCCGCAGCGATGGAGTTCGGAGCCGACCTCGAGGGCATGGTCACCTACGACGACCGGCTGGCGTCCGCCGCCGCGGCCCACGGAATCACCGTCGTCTCACCCGGCGCTGACCAGGCCCACTAGGTCGATCCGCCAAGGGCGGCGAGGCTTGCAGGGTTGACGCGCCCACCCGGAGGCCCACACCGTCGGACTGGTCCTCCTATAGTCGTCGGATGGCCGACCGTCGAGGAACTGGCATGGGCGGAACGAGCCTTGCCCTAGCCGAAGGAACTCCGACAGAGGCGGCGGCTGGATGAGTGCCGTTGCGCCTTCGGTGCTGCCTGAGCGGCTGCCTGAGGTGGGCGAGTTGGTGCAGGTGCGGTCGCGGCGGTGGATCGTGGAGGAGGTTGCCGAGTCGCCCGTGCCGGCGGAGTCGGCTCTGGTGCGGCTGGCTTGTGTGGACGACGACAACCAGGGCCAGTCGTTGGAGGTGTTCTGGGAGTACGAGCCCGACCGGTGGATCCTCACCGACGAGGGCTGGGCCGACTTGGCGTCCAAGGGCCTCGACTCGCCGCGGCTGTTCGCGGCGTTCTTGAACACGCTGCGCTGGAACTGCACCACGGCCACCGACTCGCGGCTATTCCAGGCTCCGTTCAGGGCCGGCATCACGATCGAGGCCTACCAGATGGAGCCGCTGCGCAAGGCGCTGGCGCTGCCGCGGGTCAACCTGCTCATCGCCGACGACACCGGCTTGGGCAAGACCATCGAAGCCGGTCTGATCGCCCGCGAGCTGCTGCTGCGCCGCAAGGCCAAGTCCATCGTCGTGGCCGCGCCGCCGTCGATGCTGGAGCAGTGGCGGGGTGAGATGGAGGAGCGCTTCGGGCTCCTGTTCGAAGTCCTCGACCGTGCCTACGTGTCGCGGATGCGCCGCGAGCGGGGCTTCGGGGTCAATCCGTGGCGCACCCACAGCCGGTTCCTGGTGTCGCACAACCTGCTGATCGACCCGGCCTACACCGACCCGATGCGCGAGTGGCTGGGCGAGGCCCGGCCCGGGAGCCTGCTGATCCTCGATGAGGCGCACCATGCGGCGCCGTCGTCGGGGGGCCGTTACGGCATCGAGACCAAGATCACCAGGGCGGTTCGCGATCTGGCCCACCGGTTCGAGCATCGCCTGTTCCTGTCGGCCACCCCCCACAACGGCCACTCCAACAGCTTCTCGACGCTGCTGGAGCTGCTCGACCCGTACCGGTTCACCCGAGGCGTGAAGGTGCGGGCCAAGACCGATCTCGAGCCGGTGATGGTGCGCCGCATCAAGGAGGACCTCCGCTCGATCCGGGGAGGGTTCCCGGAGCGCATCGTCGTGCGGGTCGAGATCGACGGGCTGCCCGACGACGCCCCGGAGTTGGCCCTGTCGAGGCTGCTCGACGAGTATCGAACCGCCCGCGACCAGCGCTACTCGTCGGAGTCCGCCAGGGCCCGCTTCGCGGCCGGGCTCATGGCCGTCGGCTTGCAGCAGCGGCTCCTGTCGTCGATCGAGGCGTTCGCGCGCAGTCTCAAGAAGCACCGTGAGACGGTCCAGCGCCATTGGGACAAGGCGCACGAGTCTCCAGATCCGGTGCTGTCGCCTCCTGACGACGGCCAGCAGGCGCTTGGTTTGCCCGAGCCGGCATCCACGCAGGACGGACGACCACTCGGCTTGGCCGAGCCGGCTTCCGTGGCCGGCGAGCAGGCGCTCAGCTTCCTCAGGCCGGCTGACGCCGATGACGAACGCAGCGAGTGGACCTCCGATGAGGCGGATGCCGACGAGGAGGCTCAGATCGCGCTGATCGACGCCGCGTCCCGGCCGGCTGCGGACCCCGAAGCCGCCGCGTGGGCTCACGAGCAGCGGCTACTGGACCGGATGGAGACGATCGCAGAGGATTCCCGCCATCTCCCCGACGCCAAGACGCTGCGTCTCATCGACTGGATCAGGCGGCACCAGTGCCCGGGGCTGCCCGCCTTCGGCCAGCCGGTGACCGGGCCGCCTCCGCAGTGGACCGAGCGCCGGGTGCTGATCTTCACCGAGAACCGCGAGGGCACCAAGCGCTACCTCAAGTCGATCCTGGAGCTGGCGATCGAAGGCACCGACCGGGCCGAGGAGCGCATCGAGATCATCGACGGCCTCACCAGCAGGCCCCGTCGGCGCGAGGTGCAGCGCCGCTTCAATGCCGACCCGGCCCGGGAGCCGCTGCGCATCCTCATCGCCACCGACGCAGCCCGTGAGGGACTGAACCTGCAGGCGCACTGCTCGGACCTGTTCCATTTCGACCTGCCGTGGAACCCTGGCCGCATCGAGCAGCGCAACGGTCGCATCGACCGCAAGCTGCAGCCCGCGGCTCAGGTCAACTGTCACTACTTCGTTCTGCCCCAGCGGACCGAGGACCGGGTGCTGGAGGTCCTGGTCACCAAGACGGAGACCATCAAGCGGGAGTTGGGCAGCCTCTCGCAGGTGATAGACGACTCGGTGGAGCGCCGGATGCTGTCGGAGGGAATCCGCCACCGCGACGCCGATGCCCTCAGAAGCGAGATAGAAGCCGAGTCGCTCGACGACGACAGGCGGCGGGCCACCGAGGAGGAACTCGAGCAGGCTCGCGAGCGGGCCCAGAACCTGGAATCACAGATCGAGGCGTGCCAGAGCCTTCTGGACCGGTCCCGCAAATGGGCGGGCTTCTCGCCGGTGCCGTTCCGCGACGCCATCGACTGCTCGCTGGAGCTGCTGGGCGCGCCGACGCTGGCGGCGGGAACCGAAGACGGGGGCCGGCCGATGTGGACGTTCCCGCCGTTGGAGCAGCGCTCCGCCACCGACCCGAGCTGGACTTCGACGCTGGACTCGCTGCGGGTGCCGCGCAAGCTCGACCAGAAGCTGCCCGAGTGGCGACGCGACGCGCCCATCCGTCCGGTGGTGTTCGAGGACGCCGGACGCCTCGACGAAGAGACCGTGCATCTGCACCTGGAGCAGCGGGTGGCCCAGAGGCTGCTGTCCCGCTTCCGGGCGCAGGGGTTCGTCTACCACGACCTGTCGCGGGCGTGCTTGGCCCAGTCGCGGGACTCGATCCCCCGTGTGATCCTGTTGGGGCGGCTGTCGCTGTACGGCCGCGGCGCCGAGCGCCTGCACGAGGAGATCGTGCCGGTGGCGGCCCGCTGGCGCGATCCGGCCGCTCGCAGCGAGCCCTTGAGGGCGTACGCGCGCGATGCGGAGACGCACACGATGGACCTGCTGGAGGAGTCGCTGAGTGCCCGCGGTCAGGCTCCGGACGAGGTCGTCCAGCGCCGCCTCATGGCGGCCGCTGCTCAAGACATCGAGGATCTTCGGCCGCAGCTCGAGCCTCGGGCCGCCGAGCACGCCGCCGCCGCGAAGCGGATGCTGGCCCAGCGCGGCGAGCGCGAGGAGCAGGCCTTGCGCGACACGCTGGAGCGCCACCGCGACCAGGTCGAGGCCGAGCTCGCCCGCCACGAGAGCGAGTACACGCAGCTGCTGCTGGACTTCCAGGGCCCCGATACTCGCCAGCTGCGCGAGGACACCAAGCAGCTCGACGCCAACATGCGGCACTGGCGCACCCGCCTCGAACAGTTCGAGCAGGACCTGGAACGAGAGCCGGCCCGGGTGCGGGAGTTCTACGAGGTGAAGGTGCAGCGGGTGGAGCCGGTCGGGCTGGTCTATCTGTGGCCGGAGTCGAACTGATGGCCAAGCTCGATCCCCAGGTAGCCGCCCACTTGGAGTGGATCGGCTTCGTTCGCCCCACCGGCTTGGTGGTGTCGGCGCCTGCGCTGGTGCGAGCCGGCGTGATCCTGAACCGTCGAGACGCAGAAGGCCAGCGCCTGCTGCGGGAGTGCGTCGAAGACGACGGTGTCGATCGCGGTCCAGCGGCACCCGGGCCGCGTCTGTCGGACTTCCGTACATTCGCCGAGTCGGTTCTGGGCTGGAGCTTCTCGCCGAAGGGATACGCAGGCACAGCGGACGCTCCGATCCCGGACCAACTGGAGGTGCAGCTGCCTGAGGGCGGAGGCGCCTTCCGGCCTGACTTCGCGGTCCGCGCCGAACCGCTGAGGAGCGCATCGCCGCGGCCGGCGCTTGCAGATGATGCCGATTCAGGCACGGCCGATGAAGCGGACGGCTCAGCCGAGGACGGCGTCGCGGGCATGACCCGCCAATCCGATGCGGGCGCCGCGGGCGGAACCGAGGACGAGCCGCCGCCGTGGCAGTTGCTCGTGAGCGTCATCGACACCGGCAAGAGCTTCGACGGCACGACCGCCGGCGGCTTGGAGTTGTCAGCCCACGGCCGCATGGAGCGCCTGCTGCGCCACACCCGCGCCCCGGCCGGGCTGATCTGCAACGGAACCGCCCTGCGGCTCGTTTCCGCTCCCCCCGGCGAGAACTCGGGCTGGCTCGACTTCCGGGTCGCGGACATGCTCCAGACCGCGGGCCGGCCGATCTGCGCGGCGATGCGCGAGCTGCTCGGCCAGACCCGCCTGCTGGCGATGCCCGCTGACAGGCGCCTCGCCGCGCTACTGCGCGACAGCCGCAAGTTCCAGAACGAGGTCAGCGAGCGCCTCGCCGAGCAGGTGCTGCACGCGCTCTACGAGTTGCTGCGCGGCTTCCAGGCCGCCCACGACGCCTCGCGGGGCGAGCTTCTCGGCCATGAACTTGTCGACGAGCCCGACGAGATCTACCGGGGCCTGCTCACTGTGGTGCTGCGCCTGGTGTTCCTGCTCTACGCCGAGGAGCGAGACATGCTGCCCCAGGGCGAGGTGTTCCTCGGCGCCTACTCGGTGTCTGGCCTGTACGAGAGACTGCGCGAGGACGCCGCGGTGCATCCCGACACCATGGACCAGCGATACGGCGCCTACGCGCAGCTGCTAGCGCTGTGGCGCATGGTCCACGACGGCGCCCGAGGCCCGAACATGAGCCTCTCGGCCCGGCACGGCGACCTGTTCCACCCCGACCGCTACCCGTTCCTGGAGGGCCGAGGCGGGCTGCGAGGCGATGTGCGCCAGGTGAAGGAGCGCATCGATCCGCCCCTCGTGTCCGACGGCACCATTCACCGGGTGCTCGAGAAGCTGATCGTCCTCGACGCCGAGCGGATCTCCTATCGGGCTCTGGATGTGGAGCACATCGGCTCGGTCTACGAGACCATGATGGGCTTCCGGCTCGAAACTTCCGCCGGTCGCAGCATCGCCATCAAGGCCGCCAAGAAGCACGGCGCCCCGGCCACCATCAACGTCGAGGAACTGCTGGCCGAAGCCCCGACCAAGCGCGCCAGGTGGCTCCGGGACCGCACCGACCGCAAGCTCACACCCACCGTCAACAAGGCCGTCCAGCAGGTCGACTCCGAATCCGGCTACGCCGTCGACGACCTGCACGCCGCCCTCGACACGGTCGTCGACAAGAACGCCACTCCCGACCTCGTGCCGACAGGTGCCATGGTGCTGCAGCCCAGCCAGGAGCGCCGCCGCTCAGGCTCGCACTACACCCCCCGGGAGTTGACCGAGCCGATCGTGCGGATCGCGCTGGAGCCAATCTTCGACCGCCTGCAACAGGAGGCTGGCGGCCCGCCGCGCCCCGAGCAGATCCTCGACCTCAAGGTGTGCGACCCAGCCATGGGCTCGGGCGCGTTCCTGGTAGAGGCCTGCCGTCAACTCGCAGGCGCCCTCATCGAGTCCTGGCGCGCCCACAACATCACTCCAGAGATCCCACCCGACGAGGACGAGACCATCTTCGCCCGCCGCCTCGTCGCCCAACGATGCCTCTACGGAGTAGACCGCAACCCCAAGGCAGTCGACCTGGCCAAGCTGTCCCTATGGCTCACCACCCTCGCCAAAGAGCACCCGCTCACGTTCCTCGACCACGCCCTGCGCCACGGCGACTCCCTGGTCGGACTGTCGATCCCCCAGCTTCAAGCCTTCCACTGGAAAGGCGATGCACCGCACTTCGAGGAGGGCTTCGAGACCCTGCAGGGACGCGCCCACCTGGATGAGGCGGCCGAGCTGCGCCAACTCATCCGCGAGGCCGACGACTCCGTGTCCGACGGCGAACTGCGCGAGCTGTGGGACCAGGCCCAATCCGAAACCGCCGCCGTCCGCCTCCTCGGCGATCTCACATTGGCCGCGTTCTTCCAAGAGTCCAAGCCCAGGGACCGTGAAGCCCGCCGCAAGGAATTCGCCATCAAGTTCATAGACGGCGAAGCAGACACCTACCGCCCATGGCTCGAAGATCTGCGCAACGCCGATCCACCGTTGGCCCCCTTCCACTGGCAAATCGAGTTCCCAGAAGTCTTCGACCGTGACGCCCCCGGCTTCGATTCCATAGTCGGCAACCCACCGTTCGCTGGCAAGAACACGTTGGCTGCGTCGAACATCGACTGCTACTCCGACTGGCTCAAGCAGGCACATGTGGAGAGCCATGGAAATGCAGATCTCGTGGCCCACTTCTTCCGTCGAGCCTTCAACTTGATCCGCTCCACTGGGACCCTTGGCTTGATTGCTACCAATACCGTCGCGCAGGGTGATACTCGCTCCACTGGACTGCGATGGATATGCACGAACGGCGGAGAGATCTATCACGCCCGACGACGAGTGAAGTGGCCGGGCGTTGCATCAGTAGTTGTGAGCGTCATTCATGCGATCAAAGGCCACCATCTTGGGCGCAAGATCATAGATGGACGGGAAGTTGAGACTATTACTGCATATCTATTTCATCGGGGCAGCCACAATAGCCCGATTCAACTCCATGCAAATGCGCACAAGAGTTTTCAAGGCAGTATCGTTCTTGGTAAGGGGTTTGAATTCGACGATACAGATGGGACCGGCCAATCTTCTTCACTCGATGAGATGCAGAGACTGCTGGAGCGTGATCCAAGAAATCGGCACGTTATCTTTCCGTATATCGGTGGTGAAGAGATCAACTCAAGTCCGACGCATGCTCACCATCGGTACGTCATAAATTTTCAGAACTATCCGCTCCGACGAGAGCCGTCCGAGAACCATCAGCTGACGCCGGATAGTAGCCAAGTGACCGACTCAGATCCTCAAGTTATGGATTCGTTGCAGAGTAGCAGACCAGTAGCAGCAGACTGGCCCGATCTCCTAGCTATTGTAGAAGCGAAGGTGAAGGATACGAGAGCTAGTCATTCTACAGCGAAGTGGTGGCATTTTGAGCGCTCAAGGCCCGAACTATATTCGTCTATTGGACGACTAATGAAGGTCTTAGCTGTATCACAGACGAGTCGAACTCTTGCGTTCACCTTTCTCCCGACTGGCATGGTGTATAGTAGCAAGGTGATCGTGTTTCCCTTCGAGAATTTCGCGGCATTTACGATTCTGCAGTCTCGAATTCACGATGGATGGGCGCGCTTTCTTGGATCGACTCGTAAAGACGATCCTGTTTACACATCATCAGACTGCTTTGAAACGTTTCCATTGCCGACTAACTGGACGATGCAGGTGGAAGACGACCTTGAAGCTGTGGGCAAAGAGTATTATGAGTTCCGAGCAGCGCTCATGGTGCAGAACAACGAGGGGATGACGAAGACCTATAACCGCTTTCACGATCCGTACGAGAACGATGCCGACATCGAGGAGCTTCGTCGACTGCACGCCTCAATGGATCGAGCCGTGCTTGACGCCTACGGCTGGACCAACATCCCTCTCGATTGCGAGTTCCTGCTCGACTACGAGATCGACGAGGAGACTTGGGGCAACAAGACGAAGCCCTACCGCTACCGGTGGCCCGACGAGGTTCATGACGAGGTGCTCGCTCGACTGCTGGAACTCAATGCTGAACGAGCCGAAGAGGAGGAGCGAGCGGGTCTCACGAAGCACAAGCGTGAAGGCAAGCCTCGTGGTGGTCGCCCGCGTCGTGTCTCAGCGGCGGCATCCCCGCCGTCCGCTACCCTCTGGGACGCTGCCCGCTAGGGCGATCGCGTTGGTGGAGGAGGCACCGATGGAGGCAGAGCAACGGCCAGAGGACGTGCCCATGGAATCGAAGCTCAAGCATCTGGAATTGATCCAAGGCGTGATCAACCGCATGGCCTCCAACTCGTTTCGACTGAAGGAGTGGAGCGTCGTGCTGGTGTCTGCCATCTTGTTCCTGGCTGCACGGGAGGACAGCGGCGAGGTAGCACTGATCGCGCTTGTTCCCGCTGTGGTGTTCTGGGGTCTGGACGCCTACTTCCTGCGCCAAGAGCGCCTGTACCGTGCCCTCTACGACCATGTGAGGATGCTGGAGCCACACAAGATCGACTTCTCCATGAAGACCGACAACTTCACCGGCGCAAAGCTGACATGGCCAAGCTCACTCTTCTCAACAACATTGCTAGCCTACTATCTTGCAGTCGTTATAGCTGTCGTGTCAGCCTCAATAGCAATCTAGTCACGGAGATAATGTCAGAACGGCCTGTGACTGAACAAAGCTGGACGCGGGCCGTTAGCGAACCCGATACATGCGACCGAACTATGTGGGCCGAGGAATCTTCAATCGGCGAGACATCTGTTGAGTGGTTACATGGCCAATTTCGAGCCGGAGTCAATCAGAAGTCGACGAGCCCGTTCAGCCACCGTATCGACCTGTTCCAATGGAACAGAACGGACGTCTAGCGCTTCGAAGACGGTCTTGCCTTCCGCGTATATCGACTCATCCTGATCTGGGTCTGGCGGGATACAGATGACTTCAATATCCACATCATGGTATACATCGAAACTCCGACCGTCTCTAATTTCAATATTGCCCCCATTGGCACGTATAGATCTAACTGTCCACCCCCACGATTTGATCTGGCTGGATAGACGCTGCGGTTCTAGGTCTCGGAAGGACCATGAGCGCACCAACTGAAGCGCCTTGCCATTCATCACTGCAAAGTCAAACCGGTCTTCATGTAAATCAGACGACAACAAGACCCTCTCGCATAGTTCTGATGCACCTATAGAGTGTCGTAGGTAGGCGCGTCGGGTCGCTGCTAACACCTCATTCCTCCAGCGGCTCCGACGTTGTTGACGTTCTGGATCTAGTATCGCATGTTGGAAGATACGATCTAGAGCCTCGTCGACATTCGCTGCAACTATGGGAGTAGGTGGACTCAACTGCACGACATTCCTGTAGTCAGAGTGCAGGGCTTCCAACCAGACTTCGTTCGGCTCGACATCGGACGGAGACAGCGCTTCGATACTATCTTGATGGTTGTCGATAATCTCGCCGATACAATCAATGAAGTACCACACAGCCTGAAGCGCGGTTGGAGTATCGCTCTGACCGATGGCGCGCGCCCGCTTGGCGTTGCTGATCTGCCGGATCCCCCATTCTGAAGACTCTTCGCTGCCCGCGATCGCGCCCACGTTGATGAATTCACCGCGGGCAGGATCGGGCACGAAGCGAATCAGAGAATAGATGTGCTTCACTAGAACCCTCCTATGCTAGCTTGGAGCCTCCTGGCTACCGGATGTGCTCGTCTCTCCAAGAACCAACCCACGCATTCCAGTTCGCTGTCCGTTACGGGCCATTCATGGGGAAGATTGCACAAGATGTCACACAAGTCGGCGCGCGTCAGGCTCCGCAGACGGCGCGCCAGCCTGGATGTCTCGCCTTGATCAAGTAGAGTTGTGGACCCATTGAATTCGTGAGGCTCGTCGACACGGTGAACAAGTGCTTGCTCAGTCCATCCCGAGCCCACTTCAGGCAGATACCAGCCATGATCATGACTGAAGATCCGATTCTCATCGGCGGTCGAATAGAGCCACTGCGGATCGCCTCCCCAACACCAGTCGTACAGCGCAAGGACGCCCACATGATTGATTCGGTTGTCGTCATCGTCACGTGATCTGAGCTGCCGATCCTCGACGGCGGCCTCTACCGCAAGAGAGGCGTGCGCGAAGCCGGACTCAAGCGTGCGCCCGGGCCGAAACTCCCAGCCTTCTAGCTCCTTGGGTATATGTACAATCGCTGTTTCGCATACCGGAGCACCGATCAACCGCCCGGCAGCTCCGACGATCGACTCGGTGACTACGACTCGCTCGTTTTGGGCGTTGTTGAGCGGCTTCACCCACCACTCGCGGTCCTCGTTGTCTACGGCTAGGAACGTGCCAGAGCCCCCACGAGGCGATGGCTGGAGAGGCAGCACAATGACTGGCGGGTCGCTCGGGGCGGCAACTCGCTGTTGAGCCACGAGACCCGTCCAATCCGATCGGTCGATCACGCTCGCAGGGTACCGACCTCCAATCCCCGAGCCGACAGCCCACTTCTTGACTGTGTGGCGCTGCACCAAGTCCACGTCGACGCGTGCCGTGGCCCAGGCGGATCTGCTCGTTGATCGTCGCCGAACGCGAGTCGCGTGCCTTCTACCTCCAAGACGATAGATCCCCGCCATTCCCAGCGCGGCCGGGAAGGCGGGGAGCAATATCGGCAGGGTAGCCGTTGGCGAGGGCCGCGCGGCCGCTCGGTGAGTTTCTCACGGGCCGGGACCTTCGCTGAAGTTCCGACAACGTCTCGGCGGGGGCGGGGGCGAGGCACGCTCTACGCTGTCAGCCCTGACCGATGACGTCGGATACCTGCCGCGGCTGGCGAGCCGGCGAGAGTACGTCGACTACCTGGAGGCGCATCCCGTACCCGACGCGACCAACATCGAGCATCTGGACACCGGCCGCAAGTTGGTCAAGACCTAAGTGCTGGAGACCCCAGGCGCATGCCGTCGTCGTGCTTGCGCAGTTTGTGTGCAATCTGATACTGTATGGAATGTAACTAGCTGATATATTAGGTTACATCCTCAATTTAGACAGGAAATCACGAGCCGGACAACACCGGGCTGCTTGAGCGAGTGGAGCGCTGGATGGGTGATGGGCTATGACCTCCGAGCAGACAGACGTCCTGCGCAAGGGCGACATCCGCCGAGTTCGGCCCCATCTAGGGCATGACGCCGAAGCGCGCATGGCTCTGATCGTGCGCGACCGCGATGAAGGCAGCGGTCTCGTCGAGATGATGCTCGCCCACGAGCGTACCGACATGGCCGGACCGTCTGATGTGGTTCTCCAGCCCGACACTGCACGGCTGCCACACGGTCTGGTTGTGCGGACATTCGCTCGTGGCTGCATCTGGCGTACGCAATGCTCCGACCTTGTGGTTCGCCTAACCCCCGAGGAAATGCGCTCTGTTCGCGAGGTTGTGTCAGCCGGCATCCGCAGGTCGCGAGATGCATGCCAACAAACCCCAGAGATGGAGCCATCCCCAGAGCGGAAGACCTTCCTGGAATCGGAGCATGAAGCCTATTGGGAACTCATTGGCGACTGTGCTGATGCCGTGCTCGACGATGGTGACCCGTGGCGAATCGATCCCGGCCTGTTCCTAGCGACGCTGCACAGGTCCCACGATTGCCCAGACATGCTGCTTGCCTCTCTTGATCATGTTCTTCGCACCCGCGATGCGATCATGACGCTCGAAGACGCGAAGATTCTCCAAGACATCGAACCGCTCGAGTTGCTGGACTGGACTCGCTCTGGGCATGGAGAGGACCTCGTGTCGGCGATTATCTCAAATGCGAGACGACTGATCGCGTCCGCGTTGTCAGACTCGTCTCATGGAGATCCAACCGAAACAGAGCCTCCGCCCATTCGTCAGGCACCGCAGCGACATCCGGCTGCGACACCATTGACACTTCAGCCAGGCACGCGCCTGATCACAGCGTCTCACCTCTGGTCGGACAACGGGGACCGACTGATCGAACTTGCTCAGAACGGGTGTCCAGGCGATGATGAGATTGAAGGATCTACTCGCATCCGTCAACAGGACAGCTTCGACATCGAGGTCATGATGTTGGCATACGGACATTTCCAGGGAGCCGCAGCGCTGCCCTAGCGTCCCGAGTCGTTGAGTCTTCTGTCTGCGAAGCTGTCGGAGATCGGTTGCCGGGGCTGGCTCTGGGCTGAACTGTGGGCTCGTCGCCCGTCGAAGGCGATGGCCATCGAGCGGCAAGGCCTGTGGGCAGCGGCAGCGGGTGCGTGGATCTGGGGGGTGCGAGCGGTGCCGGGCCTACGCTGTCGGCCATGACCGACCATGTCGGATACCTGCCGCGGCTGAAGCGCCGCAGCGAGTCCGTCGACTACTTGGAGGGCCATCCCGTGCCGGCCGCGGCGGACATCGAACACCCCGACGCGGGCCGCAAGCTGGTCAAGACCTACATGCTGGAGACCGCGGGCAGCGACCGGCAGATACCCGACCTGGCCAGCCGGTTCGCCGGCCGGGTGCATCTGCATCGTCTCGACGACACGCTGTTTCGTGTCGAGGACGCCAGCCACGGCGGCCAGGTGGTCGGCCTGATCGAGGAACTCGACGACAGGCACCCAGTCTTCTACACGAAGATGGCCGTGGAGCACAGCGACCGGTGGGTCCGCCAGACGGTCGAGACGAGCCCGTGGCTCGATCGGCTCTGGCTGTCGTCGCCGATCCTGTTCGAGTTGTGGCGTCAGGTGAAGGCCACTACGCCGCCCCAGCGCTACGCGCGGCTCGGCTTCGAGCACGAGGCACGCTACGAGCCGATCGATGGCCTCGGTACGGACATCGAAGACGACGGTGTCGACGATGCCGACTACGAGACACCGAGCGCCTTCGTGGAGCGCCGACGCTCGGTGGTGACGCTCACCGAGAGCCTGTCGGTTCTGGAGGAGAAGCTGCAGCGGCTCATCGATTCCTACGACCCGTTGCGCTCGCTGGTGCACCTGCAGATGCCCGCGGCCGGCCGCGGCGGCCACCGCCTGAGTTACGACGGCCGCGCCACGAACCGAAGCGACTCATTCGCCGATCACCGGGCGACGGTGCGGCGGGTGCTCGCGCTCTACCGCAGCGTCACCGAGCACGCCGAGGACCGCCTCTGGGTCGACACCACCGACGCTGGCGAGGACGGGTTCAAGATCCGCGGCAGCCCCCTCGTCATCGACTTCGGCGAGCCCCTGAGCGAGCCACTGTTCAACCGTTTCGTGGAGCTTGCGCTCGAACGACGGACAAGCCGCTTCCGCATCGGAGGCTTCGTCACACGTCGCGGGCCCACCAAGGCACACGTCGTCGCCATTGACCGGCACCTGTGGCAACCCTTCCTTCTGGAGGCCACCAGCCAGCATCTCCTGGCTGTGCTGCCCCAAGGAACCTGCGGGAACACCGTCCACCGACTCGTCACGAACGTGCAGAGGGAGCTGGCCCCGACCGCGAGAGCCTGGCTCGGAAGCGAGCCCTACGAGAAGGCGGTGGCCGACGCCGCCAACATCGCCGCATGACCTCGGATGCGGTCCGATCGTCAGAACTTACTGCCAGACTCGCGAGGCCCGATGATTGGCCCTGGCCCGCAGCCCATGCCGGTTGGCCCCCGTCAACCCGTAGAGAAACGCACTTCGCAAGGGTGCTGAGCGTGGATCCAGGCGGCGAAAGGACACCCCCATGCCCTACGGAAGCACTCCCGCGATCATGCTGCAGGAAGCCCACGAACTCGGCCGCAAGCAAGACGCCAAGCTCCACAGACTTCTCACCGTCGCGACCACCGCACCCGTCGTAATGCTCTCGGCTGGCACCTTCGCCGTCGCCGTTGACGATGCCCTCGCTGCAAGCGCTGCTGTGATCGTGGTTGGCTCCACCATCCTGCTCGGCCTCATCCTCCTGTTCATCGAAGGGGTTGCCGCCGACTGGAACGAGGGCCCCGACCTCGACGAGCTCCTCAAAGCCCGACCGCGCAACCCCGACCGGCTGCGGGTCGGACTCGTGCGCTCCTTCACCCGCGACCACGCCCGCAACAGAGTCATCCTTGCTCGGGTCAAGTCTCTCGTCGTCGGCCAGGCCGTCACCATGGGCACCACATTTTCGATCTTGCTACTGGGATTCCATGAGCTAGCATGAGCCCGTGGATCCGACCGAAACACCCGGCGAACAGTCCGACGACCCGTTCCAGGATGTCCCTGAGATCAAGAGCGTCACGGCCAGCCAGGGCTTCATTCCCGATGCCTGGTTCTTCTGGCGCCGCAGGAAGAAGCCTGCCACTGCCTGAACCGGCCATGGGCACCGACAGCTAGCTAGCGCGTGTCTCACAAACCTCGAAGCAGCAGGCCGGCTGGCGCTGAGGGGTATCAGCCCGGAGTTTGGCAGAGTGCGGTCGCAGGGTGGTGCCATTCCACGACCGCTCGGACTGGGCAGTCCCCGCACCGGCGCTTGGGTGCCGCTCCCAGAGCACCGACGTATGAACGCTGACACCTCCAACCTCGCCCACGCCAACTCGCTGGCGGTTCGCGGGTACTTGGCGCAGGCGTTGAGGCTCGATCTGGTGGGGCCGGGTGCGGGTCATGGGCTGGCCGAGGAGCGGCTGCCGGGATGGGTGCGGCCGTCGAACTGGTACCTCACCGGTTTCTTGGTGCCGTCGGATGCGCCGCCCGAGCAGCGTTGCGACGCTGATGAGGACGATGCCTTGGACGAGACGCCGGCCGTGGCCGGGCTGTCCGAGGAGTCCACCGAGGAGCGCACGGCTGCCAAGAAGGGGTTCTTCCCGTCGTCTATTGGGCTGAGCTTCCTCGTGCCGGACTCGGCCGAGGAACTGGCCGTCACAGTGCGGTGGGGCGACTACCGCAAAGCCGAGTATGAAAGCCCGGACGGCAACACAGTGCCGGTGTGGCAGCGCGAGCCCCAGGAGCGCACGGTGACGGTCGCGCTCTCCCAGGTCGCCGCCCACCATCCGGTTCCGCAGTCGGGCGGACTCAGGCTGCACGTGGCCGTCAGACCGGTTGACACAGGACGGATAGCGGGCCTCAGCGATGGCACGCGGTCGGTCTCGGTGTTCCTCGTCAACAACCGGCCTCCCGCAACCGGAAGCCCCGACGATCCTGAGAGCGCGGGCGATGTCGAACAGGCCTACGTCTTCCAGGCCGAGCTGGAGGTTGCGGGCTCAGAGCCGTTCGTGGCGCGGCCGGACCCCAGGGGGCCGCTGGCCACCGAATGGGACGACCAGGTCGCCGACCTCCACTACGCGGACGTTCCAGAGTACGCCGTCGGCCACGGCACCTCTGCGGACTGGGAGGTCGTCGACAGCGAGTGTCGGATGCTTCGCACGGCATGGATCCCGAGCGCGACGGTCGCCAAGACCGAGACCGTGCCCGTGCCCGACACCGAGCTCTCGATGGAGAGGCTCGGCGCGCTGACCGACGGACGGGCCGCGTCCGAAGCACTGCGGCCTCTGGTGGATCACTACCGCACCTGGATCGGCGGGCAGCGGGGGGCGATCGGCGCGCTCAGCGGAGACCGGCGCGACGTAGGCGAGGAACTTCTGCGTCGGGCCGGGATGGCCGCCGATCGCATCGAGCGGGGCATCGGCGTGCTGGTCGAAGACCCGGACGCACTCGACGCGTTCCGGGTAGCGAACCGGGCTGTGGCCCAGGCGCTGCGCTGGCGTGTCGGCGATGAGGAGCCGCAGTGGCGCGCCTTCCAGCTCGCATTCATCCTGTTGAATGTCGGCGGGCTGGCGGACGGGCACAGTCCCGAGCGCGAGATCGTCGATCTGTTGTTCTTCCCGACCGGTGGCGGCAAGACCGAGGCCTATCTCGGGCTGGCGGCGTTCACGATCATGCTGCGCCGGCTGCGGCGGCCGGGACAGGACGGCCTGCAGGGCGCGGGGGTGGCAGTGATCATGCGCTACACGCTGCGGCTGCTCACCCTCGACCAGCTCGGCCGGGCCGCGGGCCTCGTGTGCGCGCTGGAACTCGAACGCGAGGCCGATACAGCCCGCTACGGCAAGTGGCCCATCGAGATCGGCCTGTGGGTCGGCAAGGCAGCAACACCCAACGTGATGGGCCGAAGGGGCGACAGTCGATCCGACACGGCCCGCTCGAAGACCCGGCAGTTCAAGAGCGACCCGGGCAAGCCCATGCCCATTCCGCTGGAGAGCTGCCCGCGGTGCGGCACGCGGTTCGAACCGGCGTCGTTCACGCTGCTGCCCGACGATGACCAGCCGAACGAGCTGAGGATCGTCTGCACCAACTTCGAGTGCGACTTCAGCGGCGACCGGCCCCTGCCGATACTGGCAGTAGACGGGCCGATCTACCGGCGCCTGCCGGCGTTCCTCATCGCCACCGTGGACAAGTTCGCGTCGTTGCCGTTCACCGGTCCGACCGGCGCTCTGCTCGGCGGTGCCACCCGCTTCGACAGCACCGGCTTCTACGGTGCTTCGGAGCCGAGGCGAGGCCAGCCGCTCGAACAGCCGCTAGCCGGCCCTGACCTGGTGATCCAAGACGAACTGCATCTCATATCGGGGCCGCTGGGAACGATGGTCGGCCTATATGAGACCACCATCGAGGCACTGTGCGTGCGGGCCTCCGAGCACCCGGCGGGCGCCTCCGAAGACCCCGCCGACCGGCCGGTGCGCCCGAAGATCGTGGCGTCCACCGCCACCGTCCGCCAGGCGCAGGACCAGATACAGGCGTTGTTCGCCCGGTCTCTCACCGAGGTCTTCCCGCCGCCGGGCCCCGACCGCCGGGACTCGTTCTTCGCGCAGGTCATGCCGGTGGACCGGGTGCCGGGGCGCATGTATCTGGGCATCGCGTCGCCGGGGCGCAACCCCAAGGCGCTGATGCGGCGAGTGTGGCTGGCGCTGATGGGCGCAGCCGAGCGGGCCTACCGAGACGCCGGAGGCCACCGCAACGAACACAACCCCGCTGATCCGTACATGACCGTGCTCGGCTACTTCAACAGCCTGCGCGAACTCGGCGGGGCCCGCCGCATCCTCGAGGAGGAGGTCCAGAACACCGTCAAGACCTACGGCCAGCGCAAGCGCATCGGCGAGGCCCGGGGCCTGTTCCAGGACCGCAGAACCATGTCGGAGGTAGTGGAGCTGACCTCCCGGGTCTCCACCGACAAGGTGGCACAGGCCCGGGCGCGTCTGAGCCGCGGCGCCCACGAGAAGGGACGGGTGGACAGCGCGATCGCAACCAACATGATCTCAGTCGGCCTCGACATCGGCCGGCTGGGGCTGATGGTGGTGCTCGGCCAGCCCAAGACCCACGCCGAGTACATCCAGGCCACCAGCCGGGTGGGCCGAGTCGACGACAAGCCGGGTCTGGTGGTGACGCTGCTGAACGTCCACAAGCCCCGGGACCGGTCCCACTACGAGCGGTTCCGCCACTACCACGAGACCTTCTACCGGTCGGTGGAGGTGTCGAGCGTCACGCCTTTCTCGGCCCGCGCCCTCGACCGCGGCCTCGCCGGGGCGCTGGTGGGGCTGGCCCGGCACTCCGACTCCACCCTGACGCCCCCCAGGGGCGTCGAGTCGCTGGCCGCGACGCGTGTCGAAGTCGAGCGCGCTCTCCTGGCGTTCTTCGCCGACCGCGTGGACCGCCAGCCCTTCGCCGACGAGGCCGAGCGGGCCGAGCGGCTGCGCAGCGTCCGGTCCCGTGTCGTCGACCTGCTCGACTCGTGGCTCACGGTGGTCGCGGATTACCGGGACGCCAACGTAGAGGTCCAGTACCAGCGGTACGAACTCAGCACTCCCCGGCCCCTGCTGCGCGAGATGCTCGAAGAGGACTTCGAGTCGCCCCACCAGCGCAAGTTCCGGGCCAACCGCTCGCTGCGCGACGTGGAGCCCGAAGTGGACCTCTACATCAAGCCCCTTTCGGCGTCTCGCAAGGTCGGCGACGAGTGATGGGCCGGGGAGATCTCCTCCCGACAGCCACGGCAGGCCGTGGTCTCGGATGCCGACGCGACGACCAGACGCGCGGTCCGGCCGGGCCACGAGGACGCCGCATCGCCGGATGTGGGGGCGGGCGGTGAGCCGAGGCCACGGGCAGCTCCGCCAGAGCCAGGTGATCACCACCTACGGGCCTGGCGCCCTCCTGGACCTGCCCGAGCACGCCGCCATAGTCGCCGGGCTCGAGACCTGGCCCCACACCGGCGACCTCGAAGAGATCGTGGACGAGCGGCTCGCCGGTCTGCTGGGGGCCATCACCGGCATTCCGTCTCCCCGAATGTACGCGCCGCCGCCGGAGCCTCCCGATCCCTGGTCGCCGGGCCGGGGCATCGGCGCATGGAGCTTCCCGGAGTGGTTCGTGGTCCAGGACGACGACGGCGACCCCGAACGCCGGCGCTCCCGGCGCCTCGTGCACCGCCGGGCGCTGGATGACAGGCGCCGCTTCGACAGCCGGGCAGTGGTCCCGACCCGGTTCGTGCGCGCCTGTCCGCGGGGCCATGTGGACGACCTCGACTGGTCGGGGTTCGCGCACGGCGGCGGCGAGCGCTGTGGCCGCCAGCTGTGGCTCGACGAGCGCGGCACCACCGGCGACCTGGCCGAGTTGGTGGTGCGGTGCGAGTGTGGGAAGTCCCGGCGCCTGTACGAGGCGACGGAGTTCGAGCACCGGCCCCTCGGCAACTGTCGCGGCAGGCGGCCATGGCTCGGCCTCGACACCGACGAGGAGTGCAACCAGCCGAGCCGGCTGCTCATACGCACCGCGTCCAACGCCTACTTCGCGCAGGTCGTGAGCGCGCTGTCGCTGCCCGATCGCGGCTCGGCCGTCGAGGAGGCCGTGCGCGACCTGTGGGACGACCTGCAGATCGTGGACGATCCTGATGGCCTGCGGTTCATCAAGAAGAAGCCGAAGGTCACCGACAGGCTGAGCGCTTTCTCCGACGGCGAGGTCCTGGAGGCGATAGCGAAACTGAAGAGCGGCGGTACCGGCGACCGGCCCGTGAAGGTCGCTGAACTCGAAGCTCTGCTGGCCGCGCCCGAGGGCTATGGCGACGACGTGCCCGTCGATCCTGACTTCCACGCCCGCCGCCTTCCCGATTCTGCCTGGCGGCACCCCGAGTCCCATCTGAGCAACGGCGTCGAGTCCGTGGTGCAGCTTCATCGGCTGCGCGAGGTCCAGGCGCTTGTCGGCTTCACCCGCCTTGAGGCTGCCATGCGCAACATCCACGGCGAGTACGACACCGACGTGGAGCGGGCCGAGATCGCGGTCGAGCCGCGCTGGTTCCCTGCGGTGGAGAACCGGGGCGAGGGCGTGTTCGTGCATCTCCGTCAAGCCGCGGTCCGGGCATGGCTCAAGCACGCACCAGTGGTTCAGCGCCTCGACCGACTCCTCGCGCAGCACAATGCCTGGCAGCAGGACCGGCGCAGGCAGCGTCCGTTCCCGGGCGGGCCGTACATCCTGTTGCACACCTTGGCGCACCTGCTGATCCAGTCGATGTCCATGCGCTGCGGCTACCCGGCGAGCTCCATCCGCGAACGCGTCTACGTCGAGGACGGACAGCACGGCCTGCTGCTCTACACCGGCACCCCCGACGCCGAAGGCACTCTCGGCGGGCTGGTGCAGCAGGCCCGCCACATCGAGGACCATCTCTCCAACGCTCTGGAGATGGCCCTGCTGTGCTCCAACGACCCGATCTGTGCCCAGCACGCAGCCGGCGACGGCATGGAGCAGCGCTTCCTGCACGGCGCCGCCTGCCACGGCTGCGCCCTGATCGCGGAGACCTCCTGCGAGATGCGCAACGACTACCTCGACCGGGCGCTGGTCGTGCCGGTGCTCGGCGTTCCCGAGGCCGCCTTCTTCCCTGCGCCGTGAGCGTGTGACCGCATGAAGCCGTGATGGCCCCAGGCAGCCGAGTCGCGGCACTCCCCGCCCACCTGCGCAAGCGTCTCGCCGACGCCTACGAGACCGGGATGCTGCCGGACGCCCCCTCAACGATGGCCCTGCGATCGGTATTGGGGATGCAGGACGGGACCGACGAACTCGTCGCCGACCTGACCGAACTGGCGCAGATCGGAATCGCGGGCCGTGCCGTCTCGGCGTGGGTCCGCTCCCTGGATCGAGCAGCCGGCGGAGTCCCGGACCTCGACCTGGTGTGGTCGGGCCCGGAGGTGCCCGGCCTCCACGCCCGCGACACCCGCCGCGTGTACGAGGAACTCGTGCGCACCGCCACACAGTCGGTGTGGATGAGCACCTACGTGTACTTCGACGGCCCCCGAGCGTTCGCAGACCTGGCTCAGCGCATGGACGAGATCCCCGGCCTGCGGGCTGTCCTGATGCTGAACATCCAGCGAGCCAGAGGCGACACCACCGCCCCAGACCAGCTCGTGCGTCGATTCGCGGACCGCTTCTGGGGAACAGACTGGCCCGGCACGTCCAGACCGGCCGTGTTCTATGACCCCCGCTCCCTCGAACCCGACGGTCCAGCAGGCGTACTCCACGCCAAAGCAGTCGTCGTGGACGACGAAGCCGTCTTCATCACATCGGCCAACCTCACCGCCGCCGCCCTGGATCGCAACATCGAACTGGGCCTTCTGACCCGCGACCCAGCCCTAGCCGCCAGCGTCACGACGCACTTCCAGGGCCTGATTGACACCGACCTGCTGAAGCCATTGCCGGCCGCCTAAGGATCAACAGCACGCCCGAGCCCACGATCTGAGCATCGCCGGACTCGACCCGCCGCGCTTGCCCGGATTCGGATCCCCTAGCCTCGGGTCGGGTTCACAGCAGGAGGCAGGACGATGACCACTACGAACCGCGGAACGAGTGCGGCTGTTCAGATCGCTGAGACCGGCGGGCCCGAGGTGATGCAGCTGGTGCAGCGGCCCGACCCGGCGCCCGGCGACGGCCAGATCACGGTGGCGGTGGCCGCGGCCGGGGTGAACTTCATCGACACCTACCACCGCTCCGGCCTGTACGACATGCCGCTTCCGCTGGTGCTGGGCCAGGAGGGGTCCGGGACCGTGCTGGAGGTCGGCGACGGGGTGGACAGCTTCGCGGTCGGCGACCGGGTGGCGTGGGCCGGATCGACAGGCTCCTACGCCGAGCGGGCCGCCGTGAACGCCGCAGTGGCCTACAAGGTGCCCGACGGCGTCGACCTCGACGTGGCCGCCGCCATCGGGGTGCAGGGCCTGACCGCCCACTACCTGATAAGCGACTGCCCCCGGATCGGTCCCGGCGACCGGTGCCTGGTCCACGCCGGCGCCGGTGGCACGGGGCGCCTGATCGTGCAGATGGCCAAGCTGCGGGGAGCTGAGGTGGTGGCCACCGTCGGATCCGACGCCAAGGCGGAGCTGGCCCGGGCCGCGGGCGCCGACCACGTCGTCAACTACACCACCACCGACCTCGTGGCCGGGGTGGAGGCCGCGGTCGGTCCCGAGGCCATCGATGTGGTCTACGACGGGGTGGGCGCCGCGGTGTACGACGCCAGCCTGGAGTTGCTGCGGACTCGGGGCGCGATGGTCACCTTCGGCAACGCCTCGGGAGCGGTGGAACCGAAGGCGCCGCTGCATCTCATGGGCAAGTCGCTGTGGCTGACCCGGCCCAAGCTGTGGGACTTCATCGCCACCCGCGAGGCACTCGACGCCCGGACCGCCGAGGTGTTCGGCTGGATCGCTGCGGGCCAACTCGACGTGCGGATCGCGGCGAGGCTGCCGCTGGCCGAAGCGGCCGAGGCCCACCGGCTCCTGCAGAGCAGAGGCTTGGCCGGCAAGATCCTGCTCATCCCGTGAACAGCCGGCGCGATCCCGGCAGCGCCCGATGACCGGCGGCGCGGAACTCGACGCCCCCGGACTCAGCGACGACGAGATCCGGGCTGAGGCCGGGCTGCTGGACACCGCCGAGCGCGAGCGGAGGCAGGTCCGCCAGACGACCGGCGTCCACCCGCACATGACCATCGACGAGGCCTACCGGGTGCAGGCCGCCTGGCTGGACATCCGGCTGGGGCGGGGCGAGCGGGTGGTCGGCCACAAGATCGGGCTCACCAGCCGGGCCATGCAGCACGCCATGAGCATCGACACCCCCGACTCGGGCTTCCTGACCGACGCCATGGTGTTCGCCCCCGGAGAGCCCATCACGGCCGCCGACTTCTGCGACCTTCGCCTGGAGGTGGAGCTGGCCTTCGTCCTGGCCGACGACCTGTCCGGCACCGGCCTCAGCATCGATGACGTGCTCGACGCCACCGACCACGTCACCGCGGCGGTGGAGCTGATCGCCTCCCGCACTCCCCGCACCGACCCCGCCACCGGCCGCACACGCACCGTGGTGGACACCGTCGCCGACAACGCGGCCGACGCGGGGATCGTCACCGGCGGCCTCCCGGTCGGCCCCCGCGATCTGGACCTGCGCTGGGTGGGCGCCATCGCCTACCGCAACGGTGTCGTCGAGGAGACCGGGCTGGCCGCGGGAGTGCTCGACCACCCGGCCAACGGCATCGTGTGGCTGGCCCGCCGCTACGCCGAGCAGGGCCGATCGCTCCGGGCCGGGCAGGTGATCCTGTCAGGCTCGTTCACCCGTCCGATGGCGGTGGCGCCGGGCGACGACTTCCACTTCGACTTCGGCTCGCTCGGCTCCTTCAGCGTCCCGATCGCCTGACCCCTGCCGGCCGCCGGCGAAGGGCCCGGCGCCGCCTGCTAGCGGCGCTCGAACACGCTGGAGAGGCCGCCGATGACCGAGCCCTCGCCCTGGGATCCGCCCGGCTTCAGGTTGGCGATCACCCGGTCGGCGAGCCGGTTGAACGGCATCGACTGGAGCCACACCCGGCCCACGCCGGTGAGGGTGGCCAGGAACAGGCCCTCACCGCCGAACACCATCGACTTGAGGTTGCCGGCCCGCTCGATGGAGTACTGGATCTGCGGCTGGAAGGCCACGATGCAGCCCGTGTCCACCCTCATCGTCTCGCCCTGGAGTTGCTTCTCGACGATGGTGCCGCCGGCGTGCATGAAGGCCAGGCCGTCGCCGGAGATGGACTGCAGGATGAAGCCCTCCCCCCCGAAGAGGCCGGTGCCGAACTTGCGGTTGAAGACGATGTCGAGCTTGGTCCCCGACGCCGCGCACAAGAACGCGTCCTTCTGGGCCACGAGCTGCCCGCCGGCCGCGGCCAGATTGATGGGCAGGATCTTGCCGGGATAGGGGGCGGCCATGGCCACCCGCTGCTTGCCCTGGGGCGCGGAATTCATGAAGTGGGTCATGAACAGGCCCTCGCCGGTGAGCCCCCGCTTGGCCGCCGACTTGAGCTTGCCCCAGCCGCCCTGGTCGGGATCGGAACCGTCGCCCATCTTGGCCTCGAAAGTGATGCCCTGCTCCATGTACATCATGGCGCCGGCCTCGGCGATGACGACCTCTCCGGGATCCAGCTCGATCTCCACGAACTGGAGATCATCGCCGTGGATCTGGTAGTCGATCTCGTGGCTTCGCATGGCTGCCTCCTAGGCGTCTGAACCCGTTGCGGCGAGGCTAACGGGCAGAGGGTAAGAGTTAGTCGATCCCAGGGGTGCGTTTCGTCACTCTCAAGGAGGCCTGATGTCTCAGCGGAAGTGCGAGGGGCGGGTGGCGCTCGTCACCGGCGCGAGCAAGGGAGGCACCGGCACCGCGATCGCGCTGCGCCTTGCCGCCGAGGGGGCCCGGGTGGCGATCACGGCCCGCAGCGTCGACGGTCTCGAGGCGACCCAGGCCCGCATCCGCGAGATCGGCGGCCGGTGCCTGGTGCTACCGTCGGATCTCAGCGATCCCCACGGTGCCCGCACGAAACTGGTGGAGCGAACCGAGGCCGCGCTCGGCCCCATCGACATCCTGGTCAACAACGCGGCCGTCGGCGGCTACGGGTCGTTCGAATCGGTGCCGGCCGAGCGCCTCGAGCGGGCATTGCAGGTGAACCTGTGGGCACCGTGGCTGCTGGCCGCTGAGGTGATCGGCGGGATGCGCGAGCGTGGCCGCGGGGCGATCCTGAACATCACCACGTTCTCGGCCGAGCTCCCGCCGGGTCCGCCGTTCCCGACCAACAAGCCTTCGAAGGCGGGAGCGATGTACGGCGCGACCAAGGCCGCCCTGAACCGGCTGACGGTGGCGATGGCCAGCGAGTGCGAGGGCCAACCCGTGGCGGTCAACGCCCTGGCGCCGCAGGGGGCCATCGCCACACCGTCGCTGGTCGCCGCCGGCTGGGTGGAAGGCGTGATGTTCGAGCCGATGGAGACGATGGCCGAGGCCGCGGTGGCCCTCTGCACCGGCGACCCGCACCTGCTGACCGGACGCATCGCCTTCAGCCTGCAACTGCTCACCGAACTTCAGCAGCCGGTGTTCGACCTGCCGGGCGAGAACCTGATCGACGGCTGGCAGCCTGAGGACCTGCCCGGCATCATCGCCCGCCAGGAGCAGAGCCTCGCCGGTCGGGGCTGGCCCGACGCCTACACCTTCGGCCGGGTCCACAGCCCCCGGCCCTGAACGCCTGGGAGATCAGGCCGGTGTCACCAGGACCAGCCGTAGGTCGCCACCAGGCTGGCGGCTGACACCAGGACAGCCATCTCGCCGACCTGTTCGGTCGCGCCGAGCACGTCGCCGGTGGCTCCCCCGAAGGCTCGCCTGGCGACCAGACCCACTAGAGCTGCCCCTGCCGCCGCGGCGACCAGTCCCGCGGCTACGGGAGGTCCCAGCGAGGACCCGTCGTCCAGCCCGCGGGGCGCTCGGCCCGGTGACGCTCGATGCGGCCGGCCATGTCGTCGTCGCCCGGCTCCGCGGTGGCCAAGAAGACGACCGCGGCACCCGCCGCCGCGGCCGCGGCCGACTTGCCAGAGCGAACCCCTCCTGTGAGGACAGTCAGCGTCACCGGCCCAGCCTCCCGTCGCGGACCGGCTTCAGAAGTCGATGCCCTTCTTGGCCAGGATCCCGTCGTCGTAGGCGTGCTTGGTCTTGACCATCTCGGTGACGGTGTCGCCCAGCTCGATCATCCAGGCGGGCGCGTCACGGCCGGTCAGCACCAGCGACACCTGCTCGGGCCGGTTGCGGAACGCGGCCTCCACCTCCGCGGCGTCGATCCAGCCCCAGTTGAGGGGGTAGGTGATCTCGTCGAACACCACCAGCCGGTGCCGGCCCGCATCCACCAGCGCCTTGCCGTGGCGCCAGGCCTCGCGGGCGACGGCGGTGTCGCGGGTCAGGTCGTCGCTGTCCCAGGTGAAGCCCTCGCCCAGCGACCAGAAGTCGATGCCGAGAGGCTCGGCCATCAGCTGCTCGCCGGTCACCCAGTCGTCGGACTTCAGGAACTGCACCACCGCCACCGGCCAGCCGCGGGCCCTGGCCCGCATGGCCGTGCCGAACGCGGCCGACGACTTCCCCTTGCCCTCGCCGGTGTTGACCACCACCAGGCTCTTGGCGGTGCGCATCCCGCCGGGGCGGGGATCTTCCGTCAGCGGGGCGTCGGCCGTGGTCATGGCTGGTCTCCATTCTTGGCGATTGCGGTGGGCACGATGACGGGGCCCTCGGGGTCGTCGACGATGCGCACCGTCGCTCCGAAGTGGGCAGCAATGCTCTGCACGGTGAGCACCTCCGTGGGCGGACCGGTCTCGGCCACCCTCCCGTGAGCAAGTATGGCGATGCGGTCGCCGTAGCGGGCCGCGAGGGTGAGGTCGTGCAGCGTCGCGATCACGGTCAGCCTCCGTTCGCGGCGCAGCGCCTCCACCAACTCGAGCACATCCTGCTGATGGCCGAGGTCGAGGGCGGTGGTGGGCTCGTCGAGCAGCAGCACATCGGCCTGCTGGGCCAGGGCTCGGGCCAGGACGGCCCGCTGGCGCTCGCCGCCCGACAGCGACTGCACCGTTCGCTCCCAGAAGCCGCCCAGGTCGAGTCGCTCGAGGATCTCGACCGCGATCCTGCGGTCGTTGGCGGTCTCGGCCGCGAACACACCCCGATGGGGGGTGCGGCCGAGCAGCACGTAGTCGGCCACCAGCATCCCGGGAGGGATCACCGGCGTCTGCGGGACGTAGGCCAGCTTGCGGGCCCGGGCCGCCCGGCGATGCTTGTCCGTACGGCCTCTGAGCCCGTCGATCTCGATCTCGCCGTCGAAGGGCACCAGGCCGAGCAGCGCCCGAAGGAGCGTGGTCTTGCCCGCGCCGTTCGGTCCGATGACGTTCACCCACTCCCCCGCCGCCGCGGCCAGGTCGACGCCGCGCAGCACATGGGTGCCGTCGAGGGTGACGTCCAGCGCCCGCACCCTCACCGCCGCGGTCACCAGATCTCCCGGCGGCTGGTCCTCAGCACCAGCACGAAGAACGGTGCGCCCAGGAACGCGGTCACCACGCCGATGGGCAGCTCCGCCGGCGCCAGCGCGGTGCGGGCGGCCAGATCTGCCAGCACCATGAAGGCACCGCCGAACAGCACCGACAGCGGCAGCACCGCCCGGTTGCTGGAGCCGAACGCGAGCCTCACCGTGTGGGGCACGATGATCCCGACGAAGCCGATGAGCCCGCTCACCGACACGGCCGCGGCCGCGCCCAGCGAGGCGGCCAGCACCACGATCATCCGCACCCGCCGCGGCTCCAGCCCGAGCGCGGCGGCCTCCTCGTCGCCCACCGCGAGCACGTCGAGGGCACGGCGATAGCGCAGCACCACCGCCGCGGTCACCACGAAGTAGGGCAGCATCAGCGCCGGCTCCGACCATCCCGAGGTGGCGATGCGGCCCAGGATCCAGGCGAAGATCTGGCGGAAGGCGTCGCTGTTGGCCTGCAGCACGTACGTCTGGCAGGCGGTCAGGAAGCTGGCCACCGCGATGCCGGCCAGGATCAGCGAGGCGGTGGAGCGGCCCCCGAGATGGCCGGCGGCGTACGACACCGCCACCGAGACGAGCGCTCCCGCGAAGGCGGCCAGCGGCACCGGGTCGAACGGGCCGGCGCCGTCGCCGAGGTTGCCGGTGATGGCGATGGTGGCCCCGAGCCCTGCGCCGGCCGCGATGCCCAGCAGGTAGGGGTCGGCCAAAGGATTGCGGAACGCGCCCTGGTAGGCGGCACCGCTCATGGACAGGGTGGCCCCCACCAGCAGCCCCAGCACCACCCGGGGCAGCCGGATCTGCTCCACGATGGCCGCATGGGCGTCGCTCAGCCCGGAGTCGAGCGATACCCCGGGAAGCCCGTCGAGCAGCTGGGCCGCCACCCGGTGGGCCGCTAGGTCGACCGGACCGATGGTCAACCCGGCAGTTACCGCCACCACGACCGCGGCCAGGCCCGCGACCAGCGACGCCGGCCGCAACCCCGCAGCCCGCAGGGCCGTCTCGACGCCGCCGGGAGCCTCGCGCTCGGTCACGACCCGGCCCGCTCGGCCTCTCAGCTTCCGGCGCCGACGGACACCAGCACGCCGGAGATGGCCGCGATGAAATCCACGAGGCGGGGACCCCAGCGCGACGCGATGTCGTCGTCGAGCTCCACGATCCGGCCGGCCTGCACTGCGGTGAGCTGGTCCCATCCGGGCCTCGCGGCGACAGTCTGCGCGTCCTGGCCGCAGCACAGGGTGTCGGCCAGGAGGACGATGTCGGGATCGGCGTCCACCAGGTACTCGTCGCTGAGCTGCGGGTAACCCCAGGCGCTGCCGTCGGCGTCGGCGGGATCGGCCACGTTGGTGAGGCCGAACATGCTGTAGACCTGACCGATGAAGGTGCCGCTGGTGACGGTGTAGAGCGTGTTGTCGAGCTCGTGGTAGTAGCTGAGCCCCGTTGCGTCGGGAGCGGCCGCGATCAGCTGGTCGATCCGGGCCTGCATGTCCGCCACGAGCGCGGCGGCCTCAGCATCCTGGCCGGTGACCGCGCCGAGTCGCTCGATCTGGACGTATACGTCGTCGAACGCGACGGGGGCGTCGTGGGCCCACACCTCGATGCCGAGCGCCTCGAGGCTGGAACCGACCTCGCCGCTGGTATGCATCAACACCAGGTCGGGGTCGTATGAGGCGATGGCCTCGATGTTGGGGTTCCAGCCGTCGAGGCCGGTCACCGGGGCCTCCGCGGGGTAGTACGAGAGCTGGTCCACGGCCACGACCCGGTCGCCCGCGCCGATGGCGAACACCATCTCGGTCGCGGTCGGGGAGATCGACACGATCCGTTGTCCTGTGTACTGCCGGTCGTCGGGGGTGCCGCTGCACGCGGCCGCCAACAGGGTCAGGGCGAGCAGGGTCAGCAGGAGCCTGGCCCGCAGGGGGGCTCGCCGGGTTGCGGTGGTGGTCATCTGGTTCTCCCTTCTTGCTCGAGTTCGGGGCCGAGCAGCGGGAGTGCCACCGCACGAGCCTCCCCTTACCTCGAGGGGTCGGATCGTCATGCCGGCAGCCAGGCGATCGGACTTGTCTCGCCGGCCGGAGCCGCCGAGCATCACCGCTGCGGGACAGTGCCGGGTTCTCACCGGCTTCGCTGCCTGTCGGCGCCCCGGAGCCTAGCGAATCGCGTCCTGCGCCCGAGAACCCAAGCCGGTGGGCGGTCTAGGCGTCAGCGGCAAACGGGTTCGTAGCGCAGGCCCTGGTCGGCCAGCCGCTCCAGAGCCATCTCCAGTCCCTGGACCGTGTTGGAGCGATCGCCGCCGCCGTCGTGCAGCAGGATGACTGCTCCGGACGGGGCCCACTGCACGAGGTAGTCGGCGATCTCCGTCGCCGGCGGGCGGAGCCAGTCCTCCGGGCTGCCGTCCCAGGTCAGGATCGACAGTCCGTGGGCGGCGGCCCACTCCCTGGTGTTGGCGCCGACCGACCCGTACGGAGGCCGCAGACACGGCGTGGCGAGATCCCCCAGGATCGCTTCGGTTCGACCGACCGTCTCGTCGAACGCCGACCGGGACAACGTCGCGAGATCCTCGTGGCGCCAGGTGTGGTTGGCGAGCGTGTGACCCTCCGCCGCGATGCGCTGGATGAGATCGGGGTAGGCCCGCGCCAGCCGGCCCACCACGAAGAACGTGGCTCTGGCGCCGTGGCGGGCCAGTATGTCGAGGATCTGCGGCGTGTACTCCGCGTGCGGGCCGTCGTCGAAGGTCAGGTACACGACAGCCCCCTCGTCGTCGGGCGTGACCGGCCTCGGCGGGCGCACTCTCGCCACAGTCGTGGTCGGCGGCGGGCTGGCCTCGACCACCGGAAGCACCTCGATGGTCAGCCCGTAATCGACCTGTCCCGCATGCGAGGAGACCACGGTCGCCTGCCACGGACCGCTCGTGGGCAACTCCGCCGTCACCAGCTGTGACCGCTGCGAGGCTGAGGTCACCGCGACATCGTCGAGACGGACATCGAGCCACACGCCCAGCGGCGCGTCGAGCCTGGCGGTGAACGGCTGACCCTCTGATGCCCGCACCGTGTAGGTCTGCCGTTCCCGGAAGTCGATCGACCCGTTCTCGGTGCTGCTCACCTCCCCCGGATCGAACCTGACGTCGATCGCGGGACGCTCGGGGCCGGGCAGGGGCATGTCTTCGATGGGCCCGGTGCCGACGACCGCGACGACCGGCGTCTCATCCGACACGTCGATCTCCAGCACCGTGTGTCTGGAGATGACCGTGAAGGGCTCGTCCGGGCCCCGATCGAACAGCGACACTCCGATCAACCTGTCCTGCACCCAGATGTCGTCCATGCCTATGCGGTCGCCGACCAGGATCGGCGACCGAGCCACCGCCGTGCCCGCTTCGTCGATAACCGGGACCACGTAGTGGAAGGTCCCCGTCCCCGCCGAGCGCTCGACGATGTGGGCGGCCACATCCTCGTCGCCGTCGCCGTCGAGGTCCCCCCGAGCCACCCGGTCCTGCAGAGTGAAGATGCTGGTCGACAGACCGCCGTAGGTCACGGTGACCCGGCCTCCCTCGAGCCGCAAAGAATCGCCGTCCATCTCGATGGTGAGACGCTCGAGGTCGTCCCGATCGATGGGCTCGGCGGGTGCTTCGTCCGGAAGGCTCTCGCTAGGCGCGGCTGTCGTTGCGGGCGGCTCCTGCGGCACGGTTGAAGTCGTCGCCGCAGTCGTCGTCGAAGTAGTGGACAACGCGGAGGTCGTGGTGGAACGGTCCGGCGTGGGAGCAGTCGTCTCCGGCGTCGGTGCGGCTGCATCCGCCAGCGGTGGGTCGGACGGGGGTGAGCCCGCACCGCTGCATCCGGCTGCCAGCATGGCCAGCCCAGCAAGGATGGCGCGCCTGCCCGCTCGGCCTCTCGGCCTCATCGCGGGCACTTTATTGCGGCGCGATCGGCGAGGTCCGAGGATGTCGCGCCGCGCACTCATCAGGCCGGATCGGGTGCGGTGCGCTGCAGGACCCGCAACGAGCCGGCTACGGCCTGCTCCTTGAAGCATCCGCCCGCCAGCGCACGGCACCAGATCTCGTAGGGCGGGCGTCCACCGTCGGCAGGATCCTCGAACACATCGTGGATGGCCAGAAGACCGCCCGGCGCCACATGGGGCGACCAGCCCTCATAGTCCCGGTGAGCAGGCCCGGCACCGTGACCGCCGTCTATGAACACCAACGCCAGCGGCGTAGCCCACAGCGACGCCACTTTGGGCGAGTCGCCGACCACGGCCACAACCGTGTCCTCGAGGCCGGCGTCACCGATGGTGCGCCGGAAGAACGGCAGCGTGTCGATCACACCCGACTGGGCGTCCACCACCTCCGGGTCGTGGTGCTCCCAGCCGGGCTGGTTCTCCTCGGAGCCGCGGTGGTGGTCGACGCAGAACAGGACCCTCCCCGTTCGCTGCGCGGCCGCGCCCAGGTACACCGCCGACTTGCCGCAGTAGCTGCCCACCTCCAGCAGCGGGCCGTCCACTTCGACTGAGGCCGCGGCCTCGTACAGCGCCAGGCCCTCGTCCGGGGGCATGAAGCCCCGGGCCGCCTCAGCAGCGCGGCGCAGCCGGTCCTCCATCACCGCTCGATCCGCGTGCCACACAGCAGGCCCAGCGCCGTCCCCCGGCTCATCCCTTCGTGGCTTGCCGCCACATGACTCGATCGAGGAAGACGTACTTGGCCACCCACACCACCCCGTAGGCGCAGAGGTTCCCGAGCACCACGAAGACGGTCTCGGAGGTGAACTCCTCCACCGCCCGCACGGCAAGCGACGACAGTGCCAGTCCTATCAGCGCCATGATCCAGAACGTGAGCACTTCGCCTCCCAGCCGGTGGGGCCCGCTGCGCCGCCAAACCCAGGCCCGGCTGAGCAGGTAGGCGGGCACGGTGCTGACCATCCAGGCCGCGAGGTTGGCGCCGACCGCCGGCCAGCCCAGCACCCCGTGACAGATCGACAGCACGCTGACGCCGACGGTCACGTTCACCACCGACACGCCGCAGTAGCGCAGCGCCTTGAGCCCGTGATCGGCCCTCAGCCGCTGCAGGGTGGAGATCGGCGAAGCGCTCACTGGATCGCAGACTATTGCAGTCGGCCGCCGCCGGGGCGCCCGCCGGCTGCCTTCGCGGGGCATGATGGGCCGATGCAGACCGCGCTCGACAACGTGGTGGCCCTGCTCGACCTGGAGGCCATCGAGGTCAACATCTTCCGGGGCCGCTCGCCCGACGACGACCGGCAGCGGATCTTCGGCGGGCAGGTGGCCGGGCAGGCGCTGGTGGCCGCGGCCCGCACCGTGGAGCGGGGCTCGGTGCACTCGCTGCACGCCTACTTCCTGCGGGCCGGCGACCCGAAGGCGCCGGTGCTGTACGACGTGGACCGCATCCGGGACGGCCGGTCGTTCACCACCCGGCGTGTGGTGGCCATCCAGCACGGCAGGGCCATCTTCCAGCTCGCCGCGTCGTTCCATGGGGCCGAGGACGGCTACGAGCACCTGGAGCCGATGCCGGAGGTGCCCGACCCCGAGACGCTGCCGTCCCGCACCGAGCGCATCAGGGCCGCCAACCCCGACCGGGTCCAGCCCGACCGCATGATGGCGCTCGACGTCAGGTATGTGACCACCAGCCCGCTCGATCGCAGCGGCCCGCTGCCCCCCACCCAGAGAGTGTGGATGCGAGCCAACGGCACCCTCGGCGACGACCCGGTGCTGCACACCTGCCTGCTCACCTACGCCAGCGACCTGACCCTTCTCGACACCGCGCTGGCCCCCCACGGAACCAGCGCCGCCCATCCGGGCATCATGATGGCCAGCCTCGACCACGCCATGTGGTTCCACGGTCCGTTCCGGGCCGACGAGTGGCTGCTGTACGACCAGCACACTCCGGCGGCGAGCGGCGGGAGGGGCCTGGCCACCGGCCGGGTGTTCACCCGCGACGGCCGCCTGGTGGCGTCGGTGGTGCAGGAGGGCCTGATCCGCCCGATCGGCTGAAGGCGACAGGACATGAGACGCATGCCCCCCGATCGGCTCTGTCGCCGGTGGCTGGGCCCAGCGATGGTGGCAGTCATCGCAGCCGCGGGCGCGTGCGCCGCCGACGACGAGTTGCTGGTCCCGAGACCCACCGTGCCGTCGGTGACGGCGGCCCCGACCGCAGCCCCGAGTCCGCCTGCAGACGACACCGGGACAGCGGATCCGCAGCAGTCGGACCTCGACGACGAGCCCCGGACCGGTTCGGCGGAGTCGACAGCGGGCGAGGCCGCGCCTGGGTCTCCCGCCCCCGATTCGCCCGCCCCCGATGGGCGCGAGCCAGCGGCGCCCGCAGCGCCCGGCCCGGTACCGGAGTCGTCGGATCCGGGGCAGGAGCAGGCCGTCCGCCGGCCCGACGGCAACATGTTCGCGGCCGACGTTCACGCCCGAGTGGTCCTCGACCTCGACGAGCCCATCGACATGGCGGCAGCCACCGGCGACGACTTCCTCTGGGTGGCGGAACGGGCCGGCCTCGTCCTGCGGGTCGACATGGAGCGGGGCCAGGTGGCGGAGACCATCCTGGACATCACCGCCGAGACCGTGGCCGCCGGCGAGCAGGGCCTGCTCGGCATCGCGGTCACCGACCGCTGGCTGTTCGCGAACTTCACCGACCTTGAGGGCCACACACGCGTCGACGCCTTCGAGCGGGAGGGAACCGGCCTCAGCGGCCGGCGGCGGACGATCCTGACCCAGTCGCAGCCGTTCAGGAACCACAACGGCGGGGACCTGGCCATCGGCCCCGACGGGCTGCTGTACGTCGGCTTCGGAGACGGCGGCTCCGGGGGCGACCCGCTCGACGCCGGCCAGGATCCCACCACCTGGCTCGGGGCGGTCCTGCGGATACAGCCGACGCCTGGCGGGGTCGAGCCGTACGGCGTGCCGCCGGACAACCCCTTCGTCGCCGGCGAGGGGCAGACCGTCGGGGGACGGCCCGAGATCTTCCTGATCGGGGTGCGAAACCCGTGGCGCTTCTCGTTCGACCGGGCCACCGGCGACCTGTGGATCGCCGACGTGGGACAGGACAGCTACGAGGAGGTGACGGTGCTGCTGGCCGCCAACGGCGGCGGCCTCGGAGCCAATCTCGGCTGGCGCCTGCGCGAGGGCCTGCACTCCTACGCGGGCGAGGAGCCGCCCGGCCACGCCGACCCGGTGTGGGAGTACGGCCAGGACGACGGCTGCAGCGTCACCGGCGGGTTCGTCTACCGGGGGTCGGCCATCGAGGACCTCTACGGCGCCTACGTGTTCGGCGACTACTGCACGTCGCGCCTGTGGGCGGTGCAGATCTCCACCGGCGAGGTCGAGTTCCGCGACTTGGGGGTGGAGGTGCCCGGAGGCTCGCTGGCGTCGTTCGGCGAGGACGCCCGCGGCGAGCTGTACACGCTGTCGCTCAACGGCCCCGTCGCCCGGATCGTTCCCGGGTGAGGCCCACCCCGAGACCGATGCATCGCCCGGATCGCCCCCCAGACCGGCCGCAGCGCTCCAGGGCGGAGCACGGCACCGGGCGCCGCGGTCCAGTGCGTCGGATGGCCGGCCGGGCTCGTCTACCCTCGGCGCGGTGAGATCCGCTGGCGACACGCCCGACACTGCGGGCGACGGGATCGAGGTGACCGAGTGCCGGGCGGTCACCGACGATCTAGTGAAGGCCATGCAGCGGCTGATCCCCCAACTCTCGTCCTCAAATCCGCCGCCATCCCGGTCCGAACTCGAAGAGATCGTGGCGTCGCCGGCCACCACGCTGTTCGTGGCCCGCGAGGACGGTCGCGTCGTCGGCGCGCTCACCCTGGTCGCCTTTCGCATACCCACCGGCCTGCGCACCCGCATCGAGGACGTGGTCGTCGACGAGACGCGGCGGGGACGGCGGCTCGGCGAGCGGCTCAGCGCCGCGGCCATCGAGAAGGCCCGCCGTCTGGGCGCCCGCAGCACCGACTTGTCGTCCCGCCCCGCCCGGAAGGCCGCCAACCGCCTGTACGACCGGATGGGCTTCGAGCGGCGGGAGTCGAACGTGTACCGATACACGCTGTGACCGCTACATCCCGCCAACCCCGGCCCGACCAACGGGCGCCGAGCCTGTGCCGCTACACGCTGTGACGGCTGCATGCCCCCGACCCCGCCCCGTCCAGCGGGCGCCGAACGTGCGGCACCAGACGCTGTGAGCAGTCCGAAGTGACCGCCGGCGATCCTGAGACGGTGCTATGGGCGCCTCCCGCTGACCGAGCCGCGGGGTCGAACCTGGCCCGCTTCCGCGGCTGGCTGCGCGACAGCCGCGGCGTCGACGCACCGGACTTCGAGAGCCTGCACCGCTGGTCGGTGCAGCACAGCGGCGAGTTCTGGGCGTCGGTATGGGACTGGTGCGGCGTCCGCGGCGACCGGGGCGAGCGCCTGGTCGAGATCCCCGGCGAGGACGCATGCGCCGACGCGGGCGAACGGCTGCGGCGCACCCGGTTCATGCCCGACGCCCGCCTGAACGTGGCCGAGAACCTGCTCGGACCGGTGTCCGACGACGTCGCTGTGATCTTCCGCGGCGAGGACGGCGAGGCCGCCGAAGTCACCCGGGCCGAACTGCACGACATGACCGGCCGGGTGCAGCAGCTGCTGATCGATGCCGGCGTCGGGCCCGGTGACCGGGTGGCGGCCTGGCTGCCCAACCGCCCCGAGACCTACGCCGTCATGCTGGCCGCGGCCGGGCTGGGCGCAGTGTTCAGCTCCACGTCGCCGGACTTCGGCACCGCCGGGGTGCTGGACCGCTTCAGCCAGATATCCCCGACCGTGCTGTTCGCCTGCGCCGACTACCCCTACGGCGGCCGCCGCCACGACTGCACCGAGCGGCTGCGCGACATATCCGCCAACCTTCCGTCGCTCAACCGCACCGTGCTGGTGGAGCCGGGCTGGCTCGACGGCTACGGCGCCGGGTTCGGGGCGGGTCCCACCCCGGCCGTGTTCCGCGAGCTGCCCTTCGACCACCCCTGGTACGTGCTGTACTCCTCGGGCACCACCGGCCCGCCCAAGTGCATCGTGCACCGGGCGGGCGGCCTGCTGGTGAAGCACCTGTGCGAGCACCGGCTCCATTGCGACGTGCAGCCCGGCGACCGGGTGTTCTACTTCACCACCACCGGCTGGATGATGTGGAACTGGCTGGTCTCGACGCTCGCCTGCGGCGCGGCGGCGGTTCTGTACGACGGCTCGCCCGCCCACCCCGGCGCCGACCGGCTCTTCGACCTGGTCGACGAGACCCGGATCACGCTGTTCGGCACCTCCGCCAAGTTCATCGACGCCTGCAGCAACGCCGGCATCCGACCTGCGGCCACCCACGACCTGTCGTCGCTGCGCACCATCACATCCACCGGCTCGACCCTGGTGGCGGAGGGGTTCGACTGGGTGTACGCCAACGTGAAGACCGACGTGCACCTGGCGTCGATCTCGGGAGGAACCGACCTGTGCGGCTGCCTGGTGGCCGGCGACCCGACCGCGCCGGTGCACCGGGGCGAGATCCAGCGTCCCGGACTGGGCATGGACATCGACGTGGTGGACTCGTCCGGCCGTTCCCTCGCCGCCGGTGCCGAGGGCGAGCTGGTGTGCCGCAGCCCGTTCCCGTCCACGCCGCTGCGCTTCTGGGACGACCCCGGCGACGCCCGCTACTCCGCCGCCTACTTCGAGCGCATCGCCGGCGTCTGGCACCACGGCGACTTCGCGTCGCGGACCCCGTCGGGAGGGTTCGTGATCTCGGGCCGCTCCGACGCCACCCTCAACCCCGGCGGGGTGCGCATCGGCACCGCGGAGATCTACCGGCGCGTCGACACCCTCGCCGAGGTGTCCGAGAGCATCGCGGTCGGCCAGAGGTGGGGCGCCGATACTCGCATCGTCCTGTTCGTGCGGATGGCTCCCGGACAAGAGCTGACCGACGAGCTGCGCGACAGGATCCGGGCCCGCATCCGCTCGGAGCTGTCCCCGAGGCACGTGCCGTCGGTGATCGCCGCGGTGCCCGACATTCCACGCACCCGGTCGGGCAAGATGACCGAGACGGCGGTGCGGGACGTGATCTGCGGGCGGCCGGTCCGCAACACATCGGCGATGGCCAACCCGGAGGCCCTGGAACACTTCCGCGACCGCCCCGAGCTGGCTTGACACCGGCGCGTCCGGGCCTCCGGGTGGCGGTATCGTGGCGCACGTGCCGATTGAACCGACCCATGTGCGGTGGTCGGGGCCCAAGCCCCAGCTCGACGGTCCCACTCTGATCGCTGCCTTCGAGGGCTGGAACGACGCCGGCGACGCGGCCACCACCGCGGCCTCCCACCTGGCCGACCGCTGGGGATGCGAGCAGGTTGCCGAGATCGATCCCGAGCCGTTCTTCGACTTCACGTCCAGCCGTCCCATGGTGCGCCTGAACGACAGCAAGGCCCGGCAGATCAGCTGGCCCGCGAACGAGGTGCGGGTGGTACGCCTGGACGACCCCGCCATCGACGCGGTGGTGCTGATCGGCACCGAGCCTCAGCTGCGGTGGCGCACCTTCTCCGAGCAGCTGATCGCCCTGGCCGCTTCGCTGGAGGTCAGGAGGGTGGTGACCCTGGGCGCACTGCTGGCCGAGGTGCCCCACAGCCGCGACGTGGAGGTGTACGGCTCGGCCGACGACACCGGACTGCGGGCCGAGCTCGACCTCACACCCTCCAGCTACGAGGGCCCCACCGGCATCGTCGGGGTGCTGTCCTCGGCTTTCATGACCGCCGGGTACCCGACCGCCTCGTTCTGGTCGGCGGTGCCGTCGTACATGCCGGCCGCGCCGTCCCCCAAGGCGGCGCTGGCGCTGGTGAAGCGGGTGTGCACGGTGATGAGGGCCCCGGTTCCCACCTTCGACCTCGAGCAGCGGGCCGAGGCCTACGAGCGGGAGGTCACCCGGATCGTGGCCGAGGACGACGAGACCGCCGAGTATGTCGGTCGCCTCGAGAAGGCCTGGGACGCCAGCCGGGAGCGGTCCCGCCCGAGGACTCCCCTGCACGACGACCCCGACCGGCTAGTGGCCGAGGTCGAGCAGTTCCTGCGCGACAGCGGCTAACGGGTCGCCGGATAAGGCGGTTCCGACGCGGTGCGCAAGCCTCTGACCTCTGCTCCTGTGATCGAGAATGGCGCGACTTGGACCGTTCCGAGCGTGCAGCCGCGGGCGATTCGGCCTAGAGCCGGTGGTCGGGATCGGTTACTCAATCTGATGAGGGCTCACGCGCTCGTCGCTGGATGCGGGCGCGGTTGGCCTCAGCTGTGCTCGCGATTGCCTTGGTGCGGATCTTCAATCTCTCCACGAGATCGTCGACATCCAAGAGGCAGCGCGCCTCGGTGCTCAACTCTTCAATCTCGGCCATCATGGCTTCATCGGTTGACGCGGCCAACTCTTCAGCGCGATCAATGAGCCAGAACTTGGGGAGCGACAAGCGTGCTGCCACATCGGCGAGGCTGTGGTTGGACGACGCGCTGTAGATGCTGTAGGTGCTGCCATAGCGCATGGCCATCTCTCGCTCCCCAAGTTTCTCGACTCCATATGGCAGGGACGACTGGAGGTCGTACAGAGGCGCCAAGCGGACCTCTCGACCCGAGAGCATCAGGCTGTAGTTGCGAGCATGAGCATCACGATTCACCGTGATGAGCGCCCACAGGAGGCCGTCGGCGAACTTGCGCACATCTGTGTCGGAGTCCAAACAGTGGCGATGCATGAAGTCGCCGATGACGGCCATGCCCGGACCGCCGTCCCATTCGTGGCGGCGCCTCCCATCGAGACCCAGGGCCTGGCACATGTCTTCCTGATGGCGGCGACGCCATGGGCCGCTTGGTCGATGGCGGTCGTAGCGCTGGACGACCGTCACGGGATGACCCCCGTGAAACTCAACATCGGTGACGACTGCGTCGAGGCCGACCCGGCGCGCCGCCGCCGCGCAGAGATGTTCCACTACCGCCGCCTGTCCGCCTTCTCGGTGGCGCGGCTTGAGGACATGGGTCGTCGGAACTGAGCCGTGGGGCCGAGCCCATCCAGTCGGCGTCAGATGCAGGGCCATCTTGTTTTGGAAGCCAGCCAGGCTGTAGCACGATTCGAGGTCGTCCCTGTCCCACTGGGCCGGATCCTCAGCCATGGCGTCGACGCGCTCGACCATGTCTTCCGCAGTGAGGGGCGTCAGCCCGCTTGATCGGTCCAGCAACTCGCTCAGCCGATCGGGACGACAGAACTGCACTGCCCCGGCGCAGTCATAGCCAATTCGGCTTGCCAGCAGCCCGAACGGAGTCGACACCCCCTCCCTCGTGTACCAACGCTCCAGTGCCCTGGGATGGTCTGGCAGCAGCGAGGAGATCCACCGACTCGCAGCGGCGTCGCCGTATGGCCCTCCCCTGAGCGGCATCGAGAGCGACAAGGGAGGGGAGTTGGTGCCAGCCTCGTAGTCTGGGTCGTATTCGAGTCTGAGCCGACCCGACCTGTTGCGGCACAGCAGACCCGCGTGCTCGCCATCTATGAGCACAGCCAGTTCGGTCGGCTGAGTCATGGTCCCGCTGTCGGGGCCGGCTCCAAGGTGACGGCAAGCTCGAGCGCTCGGACGACCCTCATGATCTTCCCAACCTCCGCACCGAGATGCCCGCGCTCCAACTGGCTCAGCCAGCGCCGCGAGACGTGTGCCTTCCCAGCTAGGTCGGCTTGCGTGAGGCCGAGGTCACGGCGTGCTCGGCGGACCTCCTGTCCAAGTTGCCCGACGGTGAGGATGGGGAGAGAGGCGTGCGGTCCCATGCCCTCACCGTAGCCGTGCGATTGTACCGTAGCACCCCGGTGTGATACGGTACAATCGCACCCCGGGATGCGATCGTTCCATCGCGTCGGTCGCCAACCCGTTCTACGGCTCAGGGGCCGCCCCGCCAGGGCGGGGTGCGGGGATGATCGAAGAGCACCTCTACCGGCTCGCCGCGGATGGCGCTGAAGGCGTGCGGGGCCCACATCTCGGGGCGGGCGGTGCGCTCGGGCAGCTCGCCCTCCGCGAAGAAGCCGACGTCTGAGCACTCCAGCGGGTGGGCTTCGAGCTCCCCGCCCAGGCTGCGGCAGTGGAACACGATGGACACGAGCGGGACCCGGTGGAAGCCGAGGCGCATGCCGTCGAGGATGGCGATGGGACGGACCACCTCGCAGTCGATCCCGGTCTCCTCGCGGACCTCCTTGACGGCCACCTCCGACGGCGAGTAGCCCACGTCGGACCAGCCGGTGGGATACAGCCACCAGCCCGAGTCCGCCCGCTGCACCAGCAGGATGCGGCCCTCGTCGTCGCCGACGATGGCACCGACGGTGATCTTCGGCGTGACATACCCGGCTATGCCCGAGCCGACGCCGTCGAGCCAGTCCTGCACCTGCTTGCCGGTGTCGATCCCGACCGCGCTGTGGGCCCGGATGTCGGCGGCCACGGCCAGCACCTCCTCGAAGCGCTCCTGCTCGTAGCGGCTCTCGGTGAAGCCCAGCCCGGTCTGGGCTATGCCGACCAGGCTCTCGGCCCAGCGGAGGATGTCGGCCTCGCCGGCCGGTTCGCGGGCTGCACCGGATGCCTCGACCGGCACTTCGGGAGCGTTCGCATTCTCGCCCACCCCCGGCACCCTAACGCCGGCCGGGTGAGAGCACCGGATCGGCGGCGCCGCTGGACCCCCGCCGGCCCGTCGAATCACGGCAGCTGGACGGCCTGCCGGACCGCATCGATCAGGCGATCCCGAAGCGACGGACCGGCGCGGCGAAATCCGGCCGGCGAGTCACCGTCTCGGTGTCAGCGGGTCCGGCCGAGGATCTCGTCGGCCGGTCCCACCAGGCCGGTCACGAAGGGGCCGAACTCGGCGTAGGCGGCCGAGGCCCGGTCGTAGCGCATCGTGTACACGGTCTCCTTGAGGGCGCGAAGGTCCTCACCGAAGAGGGTCACGCCCCACTCCCAGTCGTCGAGCCCGGCCGACGCGGTGACGAGCTGCACGATGCGTCCCGCGAACTTGCGTCCCGAGGCTCCGTGCTCGTACATGAGCTCCTTGCGCTCGTCGAAGGGCAGTTCGTACCAGTTCTGGCCGACGTTGCGCCGCTTGGTCATGGGGTAGAAGCACCAAGCCGGCTTGCCGGGCGGGGGCAGCTTGGGGTTCAGGCGCATGTCGGCCATCTCGGCGGGCAGCCCTAGGGCGTACTCGGACAGCTCTGTGATCGACACGTAGCTGTCGACGAGGTCGAGTCCGGCCCGTACCAGACCTGTCTGGAAGTCGCGCAGCACCCAGGCGTCGGCATGCAGGCCCATGAAGCCCAGCTGCGCCTTATGGCCCAGCACCGCAACCGTCACCACCTGGCCGCCGGACTCGGTGGCCCGCTTCACCGCGCTGAGCACCTCGGCGTCGTCGGTGTCGGGCGTACGGGCGCAGAACAGATGCACGACGGCCAGCCCGTCGCCCACTCCCACTGGTTCGTCCATCACCGCAGTGTACGAAGCCCTCGCCGGGCCGCCTTGCTGGCCAGCGGACTCTGCGGACGACCCTTGACGGCTCACAGGCACAGGATGCTGCCGATTGGACACGCTCGCAGAGTCCTCTGGTACAGTTGTAGGTGATCCAAGGCCTGTAGGGCCGAGGAGGGTACTCAGTGCGGTAGCGCCGCATCGAGTGCCAGTCATGAGAGAGTGGAGGTGGCGCTACAGCGGTTGCCTGGTATCAGCGAGGCGAGACTAGTTGGTCTCCTAAATTCGCAACCGGCTGACCACCGAGACCTGCTCTCGATGGCTGAGACCTCGCATAGTTTTAGTGAATTCCCGGCTCTGTAGCCGGGTATTCACCTTTTGGGCCGGCTCTTGCTGCGATCGCTCGCGTCTGCCTGCTTGCTCTGGCTCTTGCTCCAAGTCTGTGTGCAATTCTTGCCGCGGCGAACGTGGCCATCTGGATAGATGTTTATGTACCCGCCGGACCGGATTCTCCAGATCATGCTCGACTCGGGTTGGGTCGCCCTCGGGCTCAGGCGTCGACGTAGACGGTCATGGCGCCGCCCCGGGCGAAGCCGGCGAGCTGCATTCCGGCCGCTTCCGCGGTGGCCGCCGCCAGCGCGGTGGGCGCGCTCACCGCCACGAGGGCCCGGAAACCGCCGGCCCAGGCCTTGTGGACCAGCTCGAAGCTGGCCCGGCCGCTGACCACCAGGCCGAGTCCGGTGGCGGGGAGCTCGCCGTCGAGGAAGAGCCGTCCGATGAGCTTGTCGACCGCGTTGTGGCGGCCCACGTCCTCACGGACCACCGACACCGAACCGTCGGCCGCCACCACACCGGCGGCGTGGACTGCGCCGGTGGCGTCGAACAGCTCCTGGGTGGGCCGCAACTGTTCGGGGGCGGCGGCCAGCGCCTCCCACCGCACGGGTTCGCCGGCCACCGGAGCGAGTTTGGCGACCAGTTCGTCGATCTCGCTCGTGCCGCAGAAGCCGCACGACGAGGTGGTGGTGGTCAGCCGGGGGCGGGGAGGCGGCGCCTTGCCGCCGGTGGACACCGACACCACGTTGAAGTCGGTGGCCGCCGCCGAGCCCTTGGCGCAGTACTTGACCTGGGTGACCCCGTGGCCGTCAAGCAGCCCCTCGGCGTAGCAGAAGCCGACGGCCAGCTCGAAGTCGTTGCCCGGGGTGCGCATGGTGGTGGCCACCCGCACGTCGTCTAGCTCGATGGCCATCGGCTCCTCGGAGGCGAGGCGGTCCGCTCGCCGGCTGCCGGACGCCTCGTCGCCGCTCCAGGGCCGCACCAGCCGCTGCTGGCTCCTCGACTTGGTGGCCATGTCTCAAGGCTACGTCGGCCTCATCCGCTCGGCCTCTGCGACAGTTCTGCTCGCACGTGGTGGATCAGTTCGGCTTCGCCGACGGCGGCCATCCACAGCTCCGACACGAGCGTCGAGCCGGCCAGGCTGAGCCGGCGCCTCACCGCGGTGACGGACTTGGCCGTCGGGGTGAGGCCGACCCGGTCGGACTCCAACTCGACGACCAGGCCGTCGCCGGTCGGGGTCACCGTGCCGACGTCCACCTCCACGATCCCCGACGGCTGCGCCACCGTCAGCTCGACGGCCCCGCCAGGCTGCGCCCGCAGGTACCCGGCCTCGGCGTGCAGCGGCGCGCCCGTCGACAGGTCCCGGCTGCGCTGGACCATCGACAGGAAGGGCTTGCCGACGTGGCCGAAGACGAGCTCCTCGGTGTAGGCGAAGTCGTCGATGGTGGGGTAGCTGCCCTCGCCCGAGCCGTGCCAGGTCCCGAGCAGGGGCGCGAGCGCCAGGCACATCGGATGCAACTCGACCATGCCTGGACGCTACCCCGCGGCTGCCTGAGCCCGGCCGCGGCGCCACCGGGTCCGCTGGCTCGTGTAGGCGTCGAAGCTCCGGAACCAGGTGATGTCCTCGGAGAGGGTCTCGGTGACGGTTCGGGTGCCGTCGGTGTACTCGGCGTCGAGGGTCCAGTGCCAGAGCCCGGGCCGGGGCAGCTCCCAGCGGCACAGCTGGTAGGACAGGTTCTGGTCGGCGGGCTGGGTGCCGTCGGCGGCGGCCGTGACGGGACAGGCGACGCTGGTGAGGTCGCCGTCGACGTGCAGTGACTGAGCCTCGGCCTGCTGGTCGGCGCTGAGGCGGTCCCACCGGCCGAGCCACTGGGCGAACCCGCCGTGGGCCTCGACCGCGGCCCGGTGCGCCGGCACCCACGGCAGCATCTGCGTCACCGTCGACTGGAGCCAACGAGCGGACCACACGCAGCCGGAGCCGTCCTCCCAATCGAGATCGTCGGCGGCGGCGACCCGGGGCCAGACCGGCGAGTCGGCGATCACGATGTGGCGGTCGCCGCCGGGGACCTCCGGATGCGGTGGCCACGGCTCTCCGGGCGGTCCCTCGGGCAGGGCCTCGAGGAAGCTGTGCCAGCCGACCCTGGCGGCCAGCGCCGCACGGTCGGCGTCGGTCGGATCCCAGACGCAGTCGCCCAGCAGCACCGTGATCGTCCCCTCGGAGCAGTAGTCGGACTCGCTGCGGCCCGCTGCTTCTGCGTCGGCGCGGTCGCGGTCGAACGCGTCGAAACGCTCGTCGCACGCCCGGTACGCGACGTCGAGTTGCTGCGGGCCGCTCGTGGCCGGCCACAACGAATAGCACAGCGACCAGTCCGCCAGCGTCGCGGCCTGGCAGCCCGCGGCGACCTGCGGCAGGCAGCCGGGGTCCGAGGCGTCGGCGGCGGCCCACCGCGCCACCGAGCCGGGGTAGCTGTCCCAGTACGCCTGCGAGGACGTGATCTCGTCGGTGACGCTGGTGGCCGCGTCGGTCACACAGGAGCGCCTGACAGAGGTTGTGGAGCCGTCAGCAGGATTCGTGGCGGTGGTGAGGGTGCTGCCTGACACGAACGACGCGAACGCCTGCTCGGAGCTGTGGCAGGTCAGGTAGCAGCGCGGCACGGTCGCCTCAGCGGTGGCGGCCAGCCGCCAATGGCTGTACGCGGTGCCGGCGACGGTGGCTGCGTTGCCGTGAAGGTGCGGGTTATGGGCATCGGTGATCTCCACGCGGGCGGCGTCGCCGTCGGGATCGCCGTCACGGATGGCGTCGAGAGTCGCCGCGGTCGAGTAGTGCCGGGCCGAGAAGCTCACGGCCGGATCGCGGGTGTAGGTGACGTAGTAGACGTAGTCGTAACCGTAGTATTGGCAGGTGTTGTAGAAGCGGTTCCATGACTTGCACTTTTGTCCGAACCATTCGTTGGGGGTCCCGAACACGGCGACATCCAGGGCGGTGCCCGCGTCGGAGGCCACGAGCTGCTGGACCGCGGGCGGCGCGTCGGTGAAGCGCACGGTGACGGCCGCTGCGCCGCCCGGGGTCTCGTAGGTGAAGGTGTCGGTGCCTGCGGCCCAATGCTGGGGCCAGTACTGCACGACGGCCTCGGAGGCGTCGTTCAGGTCGTCGCAGCCGACCAGGCCTTGGGGCGTGACCAGCATCGGGGATGAGGCTCGGAACGCCCACGACGAGCACCGCTGCGCCTCCGGTGCCGGGATCGACACCGGCCACTGGGCCGGGTCGGTGCAGTCAAGATCGTCGGGGCAGGCGTCGTTGGCCAGCAGGTCGCTGCGGGCGATCTCCACGAATCGTTCGTCTTCGATGTGGGGCCGCCACCGCCACCGCGGCCACCCCACCCACCGACCGCCCTCCCTGTAGGGCAGATCAGCCACTTCGGCGACGTTGACCTCGATGATGTCGCTGCTCGGCGGCGGCCCCTCCCGGCGGGCCACCTCGAAGGTGAGCGTGTCCCGCGATTTGTTGTTGGTGGCGCCGTCCCAATAGTCCGTCGCCACCGCGGTGACGTGCAGCCGGTCGGCGTCGCCCCAGTCGGTGACGTCCACCACGAAGGGGACGCTCACCAGATGGTCCGACGTGCCGGCGCGGGCCAGGTCGCCGACGGTGACGGTCCACTCGCCGGGGTCGTCGTCGCGGGCGGTGCCGTACCAGGCGCCCGCCGCGCTGTCACACACCCGTTCGGCGGTCTGGGCCCACCCCACCGGGTTGGCGCATCCGCTGGCCCGGAAGTACGACCCGGAGTGGTTCACGCCAGCGAAGCCGGCCCGCACCGTCACCGACACCCGCAGGCAGTCGTAGTCGACGCTGGGATACACGTTGCGTTCGTCGGCGCCGTCGCAGCGGTTGTCGGGATTCCAGTCGAAGCCGTCGAAGGGCGGGTTCAGCACCGGCGTTGCCCCGGTGATGTGCAGCACCCGGTGAGTCACCGTCGCGGTGGTGCCCTCGCGCACGGGGTCGCCGTCGTGGTCGGTGACCCACACCGGCACATAGTTCAGCCGCCTCCGCGAGCAGTACTCGCGCCGCTCGGCGGGCTCGTCGTAGGACGACCGCCCCGCGAGGTGCGGGAACAGGATCTCGAAGTTGGCGACACAGGAGTTCAGGACGTCCCCTGGCGGCGGCGCGGGCTCGCACCAGCCGTCGTCAGGGTTGCGGACATAGCCGCCGCCGATCGCCGAGCAGTCCTCGGGTCGGCAGCCCCCGTACTCGGAGAACCACACGAACCCCCGACGCGCGCACTCCTGCGTCGTGGGAGTCGTGGTCGTTGTGGCCGTCGGTGTCGGTTTCGTGGTGGTCGTGGGCGTGGGTGTCGGTTTCGTGGTGGTCGTGGGCGTCGGTGTCGGCGTCGTGGGTGTGGGAGTCGTGGGCGTCGGAGTCGTGGGCGGCCTCCAGTAGCCGCAGTGTTCCTGGCCGCGCTCTGCCATCACCTCGCCGCCGCAGGACGCCTCATAGTCCCAGGTCCCCGGCACCGGCCAGCAGTCGTAGTGCCCGGGCGTCGGAGTGGGCAGCGCTCCCACGTCGTCCTGGTTGTCGGCCGCGACGCACAGCCGGGGGTCGTACTGGCCCGGTCTCGGGTTGTGCGGCCCCAGCACCTGGGACCAGCCTCCGGCCTGGTCGTGCTCGCCGTAGCAGTCCCCGAAGTCCCCGACCGGGCACATGTCGGCGCTGCCGCCCAGCAACGCCCCGCAATGCCCCAACCCCACCCGCCCAGCGCCGCCCGGAATCTCGCACTCCAAAGACCGCGTGGTGCCGTACACATAGGATTCGGGTCCGTAGATGCAACCCGAGCTGTCGGCGCATCGCCACCAGTCGTAGTGGATGCCGTTGAGCGGATTCTGCCGCTCGGTGTACTCGCCGGGGGTCGGCACCCACTCATAGCCCTCCCCCGGGGACTCGGTGTGCTCCGAGGATGCGGTGTCGGGCAGCAGCACCAGCGAGCAGCAGATCCCTATCAGCGCCGCCACCAGCGGCCATCGGACCCCGCCGCGGCGGCGCTGGCTCATTCGGCTTCAGCCGCGCACGGCCCGAGCGGGATGTGGTTGTCCACCTGCATCCGGAACTGCTGGTCCTCAGCCTCCTGATAGGGCGGGAGGAAGCCGTCCACGATGTCGAACTTGGTGAAGCCGTCGGGCCAGGTCTGGACGGCGTACTCGAAGTGCTGAGGCTCTCCCCAGCAGATGAGGACGTAGTAGAGGGGGGTCCTGAACTCGTCGCTGAAGACGAAGTCCACCACGATGCCCTCGAAACCGGTCTCGGGTCCGTAGAACACCATTCCGACCTCGATGTCCATCGGGTGGGACAGCCAGCTGGTCCGGAACTTCTGATAGGACGGGTGCTCGGTGTCGGGCTCGGGCCACGGGATCGGGTCGCCGGCCGGTTCGGGGATCGTCGCCTGGCAGTACCAGGTCGCATAGTCCTCGCGCTGGTGCGACGCCAGCGTCCGGCCCTCCGGGCACACATCCTCGGGCCTCGGCGGCAGCGGCTTCAACTCCGGCTCTGGGCTGGGCTCGGACCCCGGCTCCGGACCGGGCTCTGGAGACAGCTCAGATCCGGGCTCTGGACCTCGCTCGGGCAGAGGCTCAGAACCCGGCCCAGATCCCGGCCCGGGCAGAGGCTCTGACCCCGGCCCAGGACCTCGCTCGGACTGAGGCTCTGACTCCGGCCCAGATCCCGGCTCGGGCAGAGGTTTGGACTCGGGCTCCGGATCGGGTCTGGACTCGGGATGGGTATGGGGGTCGGGTTGGGGCTCCGGCTTGGGCTCGGGTTCCCGCTCCGGATGGATATGGGGGTCGGGATGGGCCGGGTGTTCGACCTCGTCGGGGAAGATGGGCCAGCCGTCCTCGGGCATCTCGACACAGGTGTCGCCTATGCAGATCAGACCGGGACGCCCGACGGACTGGGCCTCGGCGACGTCGTTGCCCGATTCGTGCGCTTCGCTCTGGGTCCCGGCGTCGGCCGGTTGCGCCGCGGCGGTGTCCAGCGGTGGCAACAGCTCGGGCTGGCTGGTGGTGGGAGCGAGCCGAGCGGCATCGCCGTCTGCCGTGTCTGAGCCGTCGTTCGCGCAGCCGGCGGCCACGAGTACCGCGACGACCACCGCAAGCCAGACACGGCGTCGGGGTGGGGTCTGGGTTGGTGAAGGGGTCTGGGTGGTGATCGGATCGCTCCTTGGTTGCTTGGGCTGCTGGTCCGCCGGTCGTCGGCCAACCGTTCGCGGCCGGGCCGCTGGGCCCTATGGCGGCCGCGCCCGGACCGGCGCCGCGCAGCCGAGCCGCAATCGCTTGAGGCTCCTGGACGGTGCGCCTACGGCAGCGTCCACCGTTGAGCCAACGATGGTGTAGAACCTGAGGCCGGAAACACAGCCGCGACGGCCGAGGCCACCGCAGCCGCGGAGGCAGCTACGCCGACGCGCCGGGCGGCAACACGCCCCGGGCCATCACGATGACAGCCGGATGGTGCAGGCCGGCAAGGCGGCGGCGATAGCGGCGGCCACCGGGGCCGCGACGGCAGTTACGCCGACGCGCCGGGCGGCAATACTTCCAAGCCATCGAAATGGCAGGAGATTGCAACTATACCCGGCGCGTCGAGCGATGCAACCCCGACACTGCCGTGCCGGAACCGCTCTACAACTGGAGAGAGCGAAGCAGCGGCTAGAAGTCCATGTCGGGCATGCCGCCGCCCGCTCCGGGAGAGTCCTCGGGAGCCTCGGCGATCACCGCCTCGGTGGTGAGGAACAGCCCCGCGATCGAGCCGGCGTTCTGCAGGGCCGAGCGGGTGACCTTGGCCGCGTCGATGATCCCGGCCGCGATCAGGTCCTCGTACTCGCCGGTGGCGGCGTTGAGACCCTCGGAGCCGCTCAGGTTGCGGACCCTCTCGACCACCACGCCGCCCTCGAGGCCGGCGTTCACCGCGATCTGGGTGAGCGGGGCGACCAGCGCCTTGGCGACGATGCGGGCCCCGGTCCTCTCGTCGGCGTCGCCGAGCCCGTCGGCCGCGGCGTCCACTGCGTCCACGGCCCGGAGCAGGGTCACGCCGCCGCCGGCGACGACACCCTCCTCGATGGCCGCCTTGGTGGTGCTGACCGCGTCCTCGATGCGGTGCTTCTTCTCCTTGAGCTCCACCTCGGTGGCGGCGCCCACCTTCAGCACGGCCACGCCGCCGGAGAGCTTGGCCAGGCGCTCCTGGAGCTTCTCGCGGTCGTAGTCGGAGTCGGTGTTCTCGATCTCGCCCTTGATCTGGTTGATGCGTCCGGCCACATCGGAGCTGTCTCCGGCGCCCTCGACGATGGTGGTCTCGTCCTTGGTGACGATCACCTTGCGGGCCTGGCCCAGCATGTCGACGCCGACGCTGTCGAGCTTGAGGCCGACCTCCTCGCTGATGACCTGGCCGCCGGTGAGGATGGCCATGTCCTGCAGCATCGCCTTGCGGCGGTCGCCGAAGCCGGGGGCCTTCACGGCCACCGAGGTGAACGTGCCGCGGATCTTGTTGACCACCAGGGTGGCCAGAGCCTCGCCCTCGACGTCCTCAGCGATGATCAGCAGCGGCTTGCCGCCCTGCATGACCTTCTCGAGCACGGGCACGAGGTCGCGCACGTTGGAGATCTTCGAGCCGACCAGCAGCAGGTACGGGTTGTCGAGGACCGACTCCATGCGCTCGGGGTCGGTCACGAAGTAGGGGGAGATGTAGCCCTTGTCGAAACGCATGCCCTCGACGGTCTCCATCTCCAGTCCGAAGGTCTGGCCCTCCTCGACGGTGATCACGCCGTCCTTGCCGACCTTGTCGATGGCGTCGGAGATGGTGGAGCCGATCTCGGGATCGGCGGCCGAGATGGCGGCCACGTTGGCGATCTGGGCCTTGTCGGAGGACACGTCGTGGCTGTTGTCCTGGATGGAATCCACGGCCGCGTCGACGGCGGCCTCGATGCCCCGCTTGAGCGACATCGGGTTGGCGCCCGCGGCCACGTTGCGCAGGCCCTCGCGCACCATCGACCACGCCAGGACGGTGGCGGTGGTGGTGCCGTCGCCGGCGACGTCGTCGGTCTTCTTGGCGACCTCCTTGACCAGCTCGGCGCCGATCTTCTCGTAGGGGTCCTCCAACTCGATCTCCTTGGCGATCGACACGCCGTCGTTGGTGATCGTGGGGGCGCCCCACTTCTTGTCGAGCACGACGTTGCGGCCCTTGGGGCCCAGCGTTACCCGCACGGCGTCGGCGAGCTGGTTCATGCCCCGCTCGAGAGCCCGGCGAGCCTGCTCGTCGAACTGGATCGTCTTGGCCATTTGTGAACCTCCGGAACGGCCCTCACAGGGGCCGGCAGTCTCTTGGTTTGCCTGGGTTGGCACTCGCGTGCCGCGAGTGCCAAGTCAACCGGCGCAACCCCGCGATGACAACCCGCCGGCCAGGAATATGGCGCGCCGGATCCCGCAGGAGGCCGGGATCGAGCAGGGGCTGGGCTAGGTGCTTCCCCCGGCCACGGCGGGGACGATGCTCACGGTGGCGCCGTCGTCGACGGTGGTGCCGAGCCCGTCCAGGAAACGAACGTCGTCGTCGCTGACGAACACGTTGACGAACCGGCGCAGATCGCCCGACTCGTCGAGGATCTTGTCCCTGAACCCCGGATGGGACGACTCCAGCGATTCGAGCACCTCCGCGAGGGTGGCGCCGTCCACGGCCACCTCCGACGCTCCGGCGGTGAGGGTTCTTAGCGTGGTGGGCACTCGGACAGTGACGGCCATCTCGCTCCTTCGCTGGGACCCGCTGACGGGCTAACCGACCGGGCCCATGGTATAGGCCCGGCGATAGGATCGGCTTGTGGGATCACCGATGGAGAAGGAGCCGGGCGGAGTGGTGGAGAGGCTGGGCCGCCTGCCCTGGCCGGGCCAGCTCATCCTGGGCGCGCTGACCGTGGTGGGAGCGGTCACCGTCGTGAAGTGGGTCGTCTCCATCTTCGCCGTGCTGATCACCCTGCTGATGATCCTGGTGGTGTTCGTTGGCCTGGCCTTCTGGGTCCTGACCGGCAGGCAGCGCCGCTAGACGCCGGCCCGGAGGACATCCTCGACGGCCTCCCTCACACAGCCGCAGGGGTCGGCGAGGGCCCGCCGCGAGCCGAACCGGCCGGTCAGGTCGACTATCTCCATGCCGTCGGGCGCCGGCGCCGACGGATCGCGGCTTCCCACCACCGCCAGCACCCTCGTGCCCGACTGGGCCGCCAGCTCAGCCACTCCGGAGACCACCTTGCCCTCCAGGGACGTGGCGTCGTAGCGGCCCTCGCCGGTGACGGCCACGTCGGCGTCCGAGATGCGTTCCCGCAGGCCGATCTCGTCGGCTACCACCTCGAAGCCGTCGACCAGGCCGGCGCCGCGGGCGGCCAGTCCGCCCGCCAGGCCCCCGGCCGCGCCCGCTCGCGGCATCGCGGCCACTTCGACCCCGAAGTCGCGCTCATACAACTCGGTCAGTGCCCTCAGGCGGCGCGCCAACAGCTCGACCTGCGCGGGCGAGGCGCCCTTCTGCGGGCCGAAGACGGCGGCGGCGTCCATGAAGGCGGTGCGCACGTCGCAGGCCACGATCATCTCCACACCCGACATCCGGGCCGGCGACGGCAGGGCCCGCACCGCCCCGAGGCCGCCGTCGGTGGTGGCCGAGCCGCCCACAGCCACCAGCACGCGGCGGGCGCCGGCCCCGACCGCCTCGGCGATCAGCTCGCCGGTGCCGGCCGTGGTGGCGTTGACCGGGTCGTTGCCGGTCGCGCCGCCCGCCAGGGCCAGACCCGAGGCGAGCGCCATCTCGATGACGGCGACACCTCGGCTGAGCCGCCAGGGCGCGTCGACGGGCTCGCCCAGCGGCCCGGTCACCACCGACGTCCGGTTGGGGCCGCCCAGCGCGTCCAGGGTCCCCTCGCCCCCGTCGGCCATAGGCGCGGTGTCACAGGACGCCGGCACGGCGGCGGCAGCCTCGGCGACCGCCCCGGCTATCTCGGCGGCCGAGGCGGTCCCCCGGAACTTGTCGGGCGCGGCCAGCACTCGCATATCCGGCATTCTCTCGTCACCGCGGGGCTGGCAGAACCCCGCTCGGGCCACGCCCCGCCCGGCCCCTCGGCCGGCGGCCATCGCGGCGGATGATTGTTGATCCTGTAGGGGGCGTGCGCTCGCGCTCAGTTGGCGACCGGATCGGGGTCCAGGATCGCGTTATCGGTGCCGATGACCACGAAGATGTGGAACGTCTCGAGGTCCGGGGGCGTCTCCGGGTTGCGGATCAGCGTCATGATGGTCGTCGGCGCGGAAGTCAGACGGTCCGGGGGAGCCCCCAGGGCGGAGGCGACGGCCTTGGCGTCGTCGCCGTAACCGGGCCGGTAGTAGACGACCGACTCGCCGACCCGGTCCTGCTCGGTGTTCTTGGCCGCGGTCACATACCCGCTCGCATTGAGAGTGCCTGCCGTCCGGCCGGCTCGACCCCTGTCGCCGGTGCCGTTGGCCACGGCCACCTTCACCTCTCCCGGCGGGCGGGTGACGATCGGGGGAACGGTCGTGGTCGTTGTGGTGGTCGTCGTGGACGTCGGCGTCTCGGGGTCCGCCGGGTCCCCGTTGCCGTTCTCACCATTGGCAGGGGCAGGCTGCTCGGTGTTGTCCGGGTCGGCGTCGGCGGCGGTGCCGTCGGATCCGTCGAAACCGCGGGCGAGCAGGAACGCTCCCAGTGCAATCGCGACGGCTACAAGCAGAATCGCCCGTCCCGCCGAGCCTCCTCCCGCAGAGTGACCATGGGGGGCTGTCATGTCCTGAACCTTAGCGGGTGTCGCGGGGCGCGTCTCGCACCCGCGCCGCGCAAGTTCTCAAGCGGCCGAGCCATCC
>Ga0209021_1000388_pt1 | contig 56662 bp, 51 predicted proteins | sample PinacodermFT_FD_187299 | JGI IMG/M metagenome (GOLD analysis project Ga0209021, IMG submission 187299) | Host-associated microbial community of the marine sponge Aplysina aerophoba from Gulf of Piran - sponge pinacoderm, lysed by freeze-thaw... | ecosystem: Host-associated > Porifera > Sponge >... | reverse complement strand
TGCGTCCAGGTTGGCACCTGGTGGAGAAACCACCGCGACAGAGTGGGTTACGACCCATTGCGGTCCGCCCCGGGCCGTGAGTATGAGAAATCCGGGTTATCCGTTCCGCGGGCCTGCGGCCCGCGGGTGCCGGCCTGGAGGCCGGCGTTCCAAGCCGCTCTGCTGTGATGCTGGCGGGGCGGTCCGAAGCGCTCCCTGACCATCAATACCCGACGGCGTAGGCGGCGCGGCGGGGGTCGGCGCCCGCGGTCATGGTGCCCGCCGCCAGATCCACGAGGATGCCGTTGTTGCTGCCGAGGGCGTAACCGCCGGTGAGTTCGGCCCGGTGGCCCATCCCGAGGAGCGCTTCGATCACTCCCGGCGTCACCCGGTTCTCCACCCGGACCAGGATGTCCGAACCCGGCGTGTAGAAGTTGGGATCGGCGAAGAGGCTGAGCCGCGGGGCGGCTACGGCCTCCTGGATGTTCAGCCCGAAGTCGAGAATGTTCAGCAGCACCTGGAACTGGGTCTGGCCGATGGTCTCTCCGCCGGGGGTCCCGAGCGCGAGCATGAGTTCACCGTCCTTCAGGACGATGATCGGGGAGTTGTTCAGGATCGGGATCTGGCCGCCGCGGGCGTAGTTCGGGTGGTCGGGATGGGGGGCCGTCGAGCCGATGCGGGTCCCGTTGTTGAAGGTGAGGCCGGTGCCTCCGACCACCACCGCGGTGCCGAACATGCCGCCGTGCGTCGGCGTGCAGGCCACCGCGTTGCCGGCTCCGTCCACCACCGAGAAGCTGGTGGTGCTGCCGGCGAAGGACCGGCTCCCGGCGGGATCGGACGACGAGAGAACACCCGGCGGGGCGTCCGTGGGGGCCGCGCCCGGCGGAACGCCGCCGGTCGGATAGGCGATCGCCGTCCGCTCGTTCATCAGGGCGCGCCGCTGCTCGGCGTATTCCTCCGAGAGAAGTCCTTCGAGCGGCACCTCGAACTTCGCCTGGTCGGCCACATAGCGATAGACGTCCGACTTGGCCACCTTGATCGACTCGATGACCAGGTGGAGCGCCTCCGCCGAGTTCTGGCCCAGCCCGGCGAGGTCGAAGCCTTCGATCAGGTTGAGCTGCATCAGCACTTCCATACCGCCTCGGGAGGTGGGCGGGCTGGAATAGACGTCATAGCCGCGGTAGTTCGTGTGGAGGGGCTCCTTCCACATGGGCTCGTAGGCGGCGAAGTCCTCGAGCGTGAACGGCCCGTCGTTTTCCTCGTAGAACCGCGCCATCTCCTCGGCGATGTCCCCGCGGTAGAAGCGGTCGAAGGCCGCGTTCAGCGCCTCGGAGCGGTTCTGTCCTCCGCGCCGGGCGGCCCGTTCCGCCTCGACCAGCTTCTCGAGTGTGCGGGCGAGATCGGGCATCTTGTAGAGCTCGCCGGTGGCGGGCACCCGGCCCTCGGGCAGGAACATCCGGACGCTGGTCGGGAAACGCTCGAACACTTCCCGCGAGGCCTCGATCGCCCGCGACACCGACGCCTCCATGGGATGCCCGTTCTTCGCGTAGTCGATCGCGGGCCCGAGCACCTCTTCGAGACTCATCGTTCCGTGGCGTTCCAGCATCGAGATCCAGGCGCCGAAGAGACCGGGGACCACCCCGGCATTGATGCCCTTGTTCAACTGGTCCGGGCTGAGGTCCTCGGCGCGGAGCGCCTTGGGGGCCGCCCCCGTCGCGCTCAGTGAGTGGACCGTTCCCGACGCCTTGTCGAAGTAGGTCAGGAAGCCGTTCCCGGCCGCTCCCGACATCTGCGGCCGGACCACGTTCAGGACCGCCAGCACCGCGACCGAAGCGTCGATCGCGTTGCCGCCCTTCATCAGCGTCTGGACGCCCGCCATCGTTGCAAGCGGGTGTCCCGCGGTCACCAGACCATGGACCCCGGGCACCACCGGGCGGTCCTGGCTCCGCATCTCCCCGATGCGGATCGGATGGGCGGCCTCCTGGGCGAGGGCGGGTGCGGCGAGGAGAACGACCGCCAGGGCGGACGCGATCCGGGATCGGAAACCGAAAGTGTTCATGGTTGTCTCCTTGGGAGGCTGCAACTAATCCCTGCGGTAGACCCTGCCGTCCTTGACGACCAGTTCGGGGTCATCGAGGGCGGTGATGCTGAACCGTGGGTCCCCCCGGAGGACGACGATGTCCGCGATCTTTCCGGGTTCGATGGTCCCCAGATCGTCCGCCAACCCAAGGATGCGGGCGTTGACCCGGGTGGCGGCCACGATGGCCTCCATCGGCGTCATCCCCAGATCGACGTGGGCCTTCAGTTCCCGCCAGAGGGCTTCGGTGTGGAAGTTCATGGGCGTTCCGGAATCGGTGCCCATCCCCATGACCGCCCCCGCGTCGATCCACTGTCCGAGCGAGGCGTCGCCGAAGAACATCTGGCGGGCGGTCGTCTGGAAATAGGGGAGCGTGTGGAAGTTCTCGAAGCTCTGCTGGAGTTCCGCGTACATGGCGTCCGGCAGGTCTTCCCGGAACCGCGGGTCCTGAAGCCGCTCGGGAAAGTCCACGGTGGCCGGAAACACCCAGACCCGATGGGCGCCGGTGATCACCACCGGACGGCCGGCGACCACGATGTCCCGGACCAGGTCCGGCTCGTACGGAGGCGTTCCCGCCGAGCCCGCGTGGGTGAGGACGTCGATGCCGGCCTCGAGGGCGTTCCGGACATCGCCCGGGTCGTAGACGTGGGCGTGGACCCGGATCCCGTGCCGGTGCGCGGTATCGGCGATCGCCTCGTAGTCCTCACGGGTGAGCCCGACCCACGCCTTGATCACGTCCACTCCCGCTTCGGCGAGCCGCTCGACCGCGGCCGAGGCCTCTTCGGGTGAACTGATGCCGATCTGGTAGTTCTCGGGCCAGAAGCTGACCCGGCGGGTGATCCAGGGACCGGCCATCAGCAGCCGGGCGCCGGGCGCCTCGCCGCGGGCGATGCGGTCGCGCACCGCGAGGCTCGCTTCCAGCGGGGCCCCGAGATCTACCGCGGTGGTCACCCCGGCGAGCAGGAGCTGCTTCGCCGAGATTTCCATCACGTCCTCGATGTCCACCCCCTCCTCGTCGATCCAGGAGAACCAGCGCCCGTACTCGCCGTGGCCGAGGACCGCGAGGTGGGCGTGGAGGTCCATCATCCCCGGCATCATCACCCGCCCGCGCGTATCCACCACCTCGGCGTCCGCCGGAATTTCCATCTCCGCGGCGCGGCCGACGGCGACGATCCGGTCGCCCTCGACGAGCACGGCGGCGTGGTGGAGGGGCGGCACGTCGTAGCCGTCGAGCAGCATTCCTCCGACGAGCGCCAGCTTGTCCTGGGCAGCCGCGGTGGCGGCGAGCGACAGCGCGACGATCAGTTGTGCCGCGATGGTTCTTGCGGAACCAGCCGGAGGCGTCATGCCCCTTCCGCGGCTAGTCGCCGAAGGCGCGGCGGATTCCTTCCATCGCGGCTTCCCGGCCCCTCGTGAACCGGAGGATCCCCTCGAAGACCAGCCCGATCGCGAGCGCCATGATCGCTCCGCCCACCACCAGCAAGACGACGTTTCCGGAGGAGGCGTACTCCCGGATGTTGTAGATCATCGCGGCGATCGTGGTCGCCACCATGAACACCATCGGCACGAGCGCGAAGGCGAACGGCTTCTTGCGGAAATAGAGATAGAGGGTCACCGACAGCAGAGTCAGCCCCGCCATGATCTGGTTCGTGGTTCCGAAGAGCGCCCAGAGCGCCGTGCCCGCGGGCACCATTTCCCCGGTCCCCGACGGGACCTTCATCAGCGCGAAGAAACCGATGATCACCACGGCCAGGAAGGAGGCCAGATGCCGGTTCCCGAGGAACGGGGCCTTGATGCTCTCGGAGATTTCCTCGATGTTGTAGCGGAGGATGCGGGTTGCCGAATCGAGGGTGGTGAGCGCGAAGGACACCGCCACGAGCGCCATGAACGCCTTGCCGGCTTCCACCGGAATCCCCAGGGTAACCATGAAGTTGGCGGCGCCGGTGATGTAGGCGTCGAGCTTCTGGGCGAGGCCGTTCGCGGCGTTCCAGTTGGAGAAGTGCTGGTGCCACAGGTCGCGGCTCGCGAAGCCGGCGGTGCAGGCGAGCACCGCCGAGAGCCCGAGCAGGCTCTCGCCGATCATGCCGCCGTAGCCGATGAAGGGAGCGTCGCTCTCCTTGTTGATCTGCTTCGCGGTGGTGCCCGACGAGACCAGCGCGTGGAATCCGGAAACCGCCCCACAGGCGATCACGATGAAGACGAACGGATAGATGGGCGGTGCGTCGGCGGGTTGCGGGTTATAGGCAGGGGCCGCGAACTCGGGGTTCTGGATCACGAAGGAAACGAAGATCGCGATGAGCCCGAGGTAGAGCAGGATCGAGTTCAGGAAGTCCCGGGGCTGGAGCAGCAGCCATACCGGCAACACCGACGCACAGAACGCATAGCCCAGCAGGATGTAACTCCAGGCCGTCGTCGAGAGATCCGGAGCCGGAATCACCGCCATGCCGAGCCAGATGCTCACGAACAGGAGCGCGGCGCCCACCGGCACCAGGTACCGGAGCGGCACGCCCTTCCGGTAGGACAGGTAGCCGATGGCGATCGCGAGCACCATCACCGCGGTGCTCGGCGTGACGGCTTCGGGATAGAAGATGCTCGAGAAGAGTTGCGCCACGACCTGGACGAACACGCCCATCGCGAGCCCGATCAGGAACACGATGAGCACGTGGAACAGGTATTTCGCCCGGCGGCCGATGATGTCCTCGGCGATCCGGCCGATGGACTTGCCCTTGGCGCGGATGCTGATGCAGAGCGCGGAAAAGTCGTGAACCGCTCCCACCAGCAGGGTGCCGAGCACCACCCAGATCATCGCCGGGACCCAGCCCCAGATCACCGCGATCGCCGGCCCCAGCATGGGGGCGAGGCCCGCGATCGACGCGTAGTGGTGCCCGAAGAGCACCGCCTTGGGGGTCGGAACGTAGTCGTGCCCGTCCGCGAATTGGTGCGCTGGAGTGGGACGCGAATCGTCCAGTTCGAAGGCGCGTCGTCCGATGCGCCGTCCGTAGAAGCGGTACCCGAGGTAATAGAGCCCGAAGCACACGAGCGTCGCGAGCAGTGGGCTCATCGGCGTTCTTCCTTTCTCTCCCGGTGGAGTAGCCGGTCGAAGATAACAAAGGAAGGACGCATTTCGGAAGGGAATTCGCTCTTCCCGTGGCCCGCCGCTGCTAGCAGCCTGTGGTGAAACCCGCGTGAGCGCCGAGACGGGCGAGGCGCCCGGCTGACAAGGCGCGAGAGGCCGGAATACCCGGTGTATTTCGGCTGAAACGCAACGATGAGCGCCGCATCGCGGCGCGGCTCAGCCGGGATGGATCGCCCGTCGAACGCCGCGCGGGTTTTGCCACAGGCTGCTAGCATCGCGGCCCCCGAGGAGGGTCGAAATGCGCAGCGAAATGATTTCTTTTGCCGCGAACGGCGGTTCTGCGGACGGCTATCTGGCGGTACCCGATCAGCCGGGTCCCGGGGTCCTGGTGATTCAGGAATGGTGGGGTCTGGTCGGCCATATCAAGGAAGTGGCGGACCGTTTCGCCGAGGCCGGATTCACGGTGCTCGCTCCCGACCTGTTCCACGGGGAGCAGACGACCTCTCCCGACGAGGCCGGCAAGCTGTTCATGGCGCTTGAGGTGGACCGGGCGGAGCAGGACCTGCGCGGCGCCGCTGACCATCTCGCGACCGTCGCCTCCGGCGAGTCGGTCGGCGTGGTCGGCTTCTGCATGGGCGGCCAGCTCGCGCTGTATGCCGCCAGCAGGTCGCCGCGCATCGGAGCCTGCGTGGACTTCTACGGCGTCCACCCGAACGTCCACCCGGACTACCCCTCGATCCGCTGTCCGGTCCTCGGGCTGTTCGCCGAGAACGACGGGTTCGTGAACGCCGAGGCGGTGAACAACCTGGCCGCTTCTCTCGCCGGGGCGGGGGTCGCTCATGAGTTCCACACCTATTCGGGAACCGACCACGCGTTCTTCAACGACGCACGTCCGTCATACGACGCCGAGGCGTCCGCGGATGCGTGGAACCGGGTGATCCGGCTGTTCCGCGGGAGCCTCGGCTAGTCGGGCCGGCGCGCCGTCGGACTGGCGGTCGCCGTTCCGGCCGCCGGCGCGGGCGGTGCGATGAAACTCAGGTAGTTGCCGGGGTGGACCAGTCGCCAGGTAGCCTCCGGATACGCTCGGCGCCAGCCGGCGGGTGGACGGGCCGAGGCGCGGGGAGACCAGTTCATTTCGGCGGCCGCCAGCGTCCCGCCACGGTTCTCCACCAAGTCCAGCTCCTGCCGGTCGTAGGTGCGCCAGAAATAACTCTCGACGAGCCGCCCCGTGTACAGGTTGAATTTCAGCCGCTCGGCCAAGACGTAGTTTTCCCAGAGGGCGCCGACGTCGTCCCGCAACGCGAGCGGGTTGAAGTTTGCGATCAGCCCGTTGCGAACGCCGTTGTCGAGGAAGAAGTAGCGTCGGCTTCGGGTGATCTCTTTCCTCAGGTTGCGGCTGAAGCCGTGGCGGCTGTAGAGGACGAATGCCTTTTCGAGGAGATCCAGATAACGGTCCACCGTCGGGACGGCGAGGCCGACCCGGCTCCCCAACTCCGGCAACGAGACGTCCTTGCCAACCTGAAACGCCAGGGATTGGAGCAGCCGGAGGAGTTTTCCGGCGTGGCGCACACCGTCCAGCGCCAGGACGTCGTGAAAGAGATACGAAGAAATCAACTCCCTCAGATACGCCTCCCGGTCGGCTGACGCTTCTTCGAGCACCACTTCGGGGTAGGAGCCATAGACCAGGCGCATCTCCAGGCGGGCGCTCGTTTCGTGAGCGGCTTCGAGCCCTCCGAGTTCCAACTGGCTCAGCGGCAACAGGAGCAGAGTGCGTTTCCTGCCGGTGAGCGGCTCGCCGGTGCGCTGCGCGAGATCGAATGCGGATGAGCCAGTGGCGATCACGCGCAGCCCCTCCACGTGGTCCACGAGCAGCTTCAGGGCCAAACCGATCTGCCGAACGTGCTGCGCTTCGTCCACGATGAGGGTGCGGCGGGCGCCCACGAAGGAACGGAGCTTCGCAACCGACTGGCTCTCCAGGTAGTCCCGCACCGCGATGTCCTCTCCGCTCACGATGAGGGCATCCGGCGCGTGTTCGTGGGCGAACCGGCGGATCAGGGTGGTCTTCCCGACCCGTCGGGGTCCGTAGAGGACGGCGACCCGCCCGGGCGCCGTCGCCCGGACCAACGAGTCGAGCTGCGCCTGGGGGATATAGGTAGGCATAAATGATGTAATTTACGCTAATACCTCAGGTTATATATGGGTATTTAGACTTCTTGGCTGTCGTCACATCTCCGCCGTTCGGCGCCAGGTGCCGGTTCGGGGACTGGGGCCCCCTTCCGTGGACGCGGTTTGCCGGCCCTGGTCCCCGCGTCCTTCGCCCGCCGGGTGAAGGCCATCATCATCCGGGTCTCGCGCTCGGTGAGGCCAGCGCGTCCGAAGAGTTCCCGCCACTCGGCGAAGCGGGATTCCGGTTTCTCGGGCGGGAGGAACCCCACCGCCAGCATGGCGTCGCGCAGGGTGAGGAGCGCGCGCTCGGCCTGTTCCGCGGTGGCCCGCGGCACAGGTTCCTCGGGCGGTGGCCCGCTCGCCAGGAAGATCTCGTAGGCCGCGATCATCACCGCCTGGGCCAGGTTCAGCGAGGGCTGGCGGGGGGAAGCGGGTATCCGCACCTGCCGCTGGCAGAGCTTGCGTTCCTCAAGGGTGAGGCCGCTGGATTCGTTGCCGAAGACCACCGCTGCCTCACCGTCCGGTTCGATCGCTGCGATCTCGCCGGCCAGTTCCCGCGGCGTGAGGTGCTGGATCACTTCCCGGCCCCGCCCGCTCAGCCCGGCCACGAGACGACAGCCGCCGACGGCCTCGGCGAGCGTGGGAAAGACCGCGGCGTCCTCGAGTACGTCTTCCGCCTGCCAGGCCATGCGGAACGCCTCGACGGTGCGCCAGTCCCCGGGCTGAACCAGTCGCAGCCCGGCGAGGCCCGTATTCCCGATCGCCCGGGCGACCGCGCCGATGTTCTCGGGCCGCCGGGGCCGGACGAGCACGATGTGAACCTGCGCCATGAGACCGCGCCTATCCTAGAAGCCTTCCATCCGTGCCCGACCGTGGTCCCTTTCACGACCTGAAGCCGGTAGGAGAACGGGGAGCGTTCAGCGTTCCCGTCCGGAAGTGGCGCGAAATCGTGTTCGTCGGCGCGATGCGCGAGACGGACGACGGGCTCTACGTCCGCGATCCGTCGCGGCCCCTGCCCCCGATGCGGGAGCCCGAGTACTTCGGCGACGGGAAACGGTTCCGCATCGAACGGCTCCCGGATCCGCGAGAGGGCAGGGCCGATCCGCTGAATCCGCGGATCCGTGACCGCGGCCGGGTGCTCCTGACCCCGGTGGATTGACCGGATCGGAGGCATCGCCTCCCCTGGAGGCCATGCCGGCCTGAGGTCCGGCGCTGCTACGTCAGGTTCTTGCGAACTTCGGCGAGCGGGACCGTGTGCTGCTCCCCGGTCTCCAGGTTGCGGACGGTGCACCGGCCGCCGGCGAGTTCATCCGGGCCGAGGATGAGCGCGAACCGAACGCCGGCGGCCACTGCGCGCGAGAGTTGCTTTCCGAGCTTCTTCAACGAGTCGACCTGCACGTCGAGCCGCACTCCCGCGGCGCGCAGGGTCCGCGCCACCCGGAGCGTGTCGCGGACCGCGATTTCCGGAAGCGGGCAGAGCATGGCCTGCGGTGCCGCCCCCTCGGCCGAGAACACACCGCCCTCCTCGAGGAGCATGAGGATGCGCTCCATTCCCAGCGAAAACCCCACCGCCGGCGTGTCCCTCCCGCTGAACATCCCGACGAGCCCGTCGTAGCGGCCGCCCCCGGCGAGCGAGCCGGCGCCGCCCGCCGCCACCACCTCGAAGATCGGTCCCGTGTAGTAGCTCAGGCCACGGGCGAGGCTTGGCGAGAAACGGATCGGGGCGGTCTCCCCCAGGGCGCCGTCGAGCGCGTCGAACAGCCCTATGAGGTCCGAAGCCGCGCTTCTTCCCGGGCCCTCGGGCAGCGCCCCGCCCAACTTCCGGAGCCGTTCGAGGTCACCATCCCGGTCCTCGGCATCGTCCGGAACCAGGTCGAGGAGCCGCCGTGCCCGATCCGGTCCCACCGCGGCGAGGCCGCCGAGTTCCGTTTCCACCGCTTCCCGGCCGATCTTGCCGATCTTGTCGAGGACCACGAGCGTCTCCTGCTCGGAGTCGGCGGGAATCCCGCTGGCCGCGATCAGCGCCCGGAGCAACTCCCGGTGGTTCAGCAGGATGGTGAAGTCCGAAAAACCGAGGGCCGCCAGCGACGCGTGCAGGACCACCAGCGCCTCGGCATCGGCGATCAGGGATTTGCTCCCCACGATGTCGGCGTCGCACTGGGTGAACTCCCGGAATCGCCCGCGCTGGGCGCGGTCCGCGCGCCACACCGACTGGATCTGGTAGCGCCGGAACACCGCCGGCAGTTGGGCGCGGTACTCGGCAGTGACCCGGGCGAGCGGGACGGTCAGGTCGTAACGCAGGCCGAGTTCGGACAGGTCTCCGGGTTCCACCGGATCCCGGCCAAGGGCCCGGGCCAACCGTTCGCCGCGGTGGAGCACCCGGTAGATGAGCTGGTCCCCCTCCTCGCCGTACTTCCCGAGCAGGGTCGAGAGGCGTTCCATCGCCGGGGTTTCGAGGGGAACGAAGCCGTGCGCCGCGAACGCTTCCTCGACCCGCCGGAAGGCCTCGCGGCGCTTCAGGGCGGCGGCGGGCAGGTGGTCCCGCATCCCGCTGACCGGCCTGGTTGGCGCTTTCCCCATGGACGGCGCGGAGCATACTGACCTGACGGCTGGCCGGGCAGTTCGCGCCTGCGCCACAATCCCCGGTGAAAGTCGGCGGGATCGTCGGCGGGAGGGCACCATGCGCCTGATTCGAATCGCAGCCATCACCGTCTCCCTCGCGTTCGTCCTGGTGGGAGCATCGGCGTTCGCGTTCGCGGCTCCGGCACAGGAGCAGACGTGGGAGGCGCACGTCACCGACGAAATGTGCGGCAAGGAGCACATGATGGACGGGATGACGCATCCCGAATGCGCCATCGCGTGCGTCGAGATGGGGGCCGCGCTCCAGCTCTACGTGGAGGCCGACGACGCTGTCTACGCCGTGGACGATCAGGAGAAGGTCACGGAATTCGCGGGGCAGGACGTCACCGTTACGGGTGTTCTCAGCGAGGACAAGACCACGGTGACCGTCCAGTCCATCGAGGCTCGGTAGCCGCGCAGCAGGACCGGCCCCGACCGGCTTCCGGCCCGGCAATCGGGCTGGTGCGTGCTAGACTTGCTTTCCGGATTCGCTGGGGGATGACGCGGCTTTCGTGGCGGCGCGTTCCTCACCCATAGTGACCCGGTCTCAAGCGACAGCGGTTTCGTTCCGCCCATAACGACCGGCGTTCCCGGGGACTCCGATCCGCGGATTGGCGGTCCGGGTTTGTGCGTCTGCCGATGCGCTGATCCGACTTCGCTCTCGAGGGCTTGCCGCTCAGCGACCCTCGCCAGTGCCGGCGCCGTCCGCATTCCGGAGCCCGCGAATCAGAGGTTCCTGCCTATTCCGGCGCCGCAACCGGCGGCTCCGCTCCGCAGATTCCCGTCAACCGAAAGACCCCTTTTCTGGCGAAGACGCCCCACAACTCTCAGGAAACGCCTATGCCCGACTTGCCCGTCTCCGCTCCGAAGGAAGAGGTCGCCGTGGTGGAACCAGTTCCCCGGTCCGGCGAAAAGGAACCGGAACCGAAACCCAGGGAACCGGAAATCCCCCGCATCGAGATTACCGGCCTGCTGGACATCGGGCCGCGCGACAGCGGCCATCTCCGTCTCCTCGCCAACAACTTTCTGCCCCGGGCCACGGATGTCCGGGTCCCATTCGGCCTGATCGATCGTTACAAGCTCCGCGAGGGGCACACGATTCTCGGCTACCACGGTCCGCCGAGGCGGGGCCGGCGGCGTGGCGGCCCGCCGCGCGCGGAGCTGCACACCGTCCTGGAAGTCAACGGCTACCCGGTCGATGCCCTGCCTCCCCGGCGGAACTACGCCGACCTGGTCAGCGAGCATCCCGCCCCCCGGATCGAACTGGCGCGCACCGAACCGGCTCCGCTTTCGCTTCGCGTGGTGGACCTGATCGCCCCCGTGGGGAGGGGTCAGCGGGGCCTCATCGTTGCGGCCCCCAAGACCGGCAAGACGATCCTGCTCGAACAGATCGGCGCCTCCATCTCGGACCACTACCCGGGAATCCACCTCATCATTCTGCTGATCGATGAACGCCCGGAGGAAGTGACGCACATGCGGCGCTCGGTTCCAAAGGCCGAGGTCGTGGCCTCGACCGCGGACAGCGGCAGCGCGGACCACGTGCGCGTCGCGCGGATCGTGCTGGAGCAGGCGCGCCGACTCGTCGAGATGAAGGAAGACGTGGTCATCCTGCTCGACTCGATCACCCGGTTGGGCCGGGCGGCGAACCGGGAGATGCGCGGGAAGGGCCGCACCATGAGCGGCGGTATCGATTCCCGGGCGCTCGAGTTTCCCCGTCAGTTCTTCGGCGCCGCGCGCAAGATCGAAGACGGCGGCAGCCTCACCATCCTCGGGACGGCGCTGGTGGACACCGGGAGCCAGATGGACGAGGTCATCTTCCAGGAGTTCAAGGGCACCGGCAACATGGAACTGGTTCTGGACCGGAAGCTGGCGGAATCGAGGATCTTTCCCTCGATCGACATCCACCAGTCCGGGACCCGCCGCGAAGAACTCCTCCTTTCGGCCGAAGAACTGCCGAAGACCCACCTGCTTCGCCGGGCTCTTGCCGGCCTGAAGCCGATGGAAGCGATGTCCCTGCTGCTCGGCCGGATGGGGCGGACGAAGAACAACGCCGACATGCTGGCCTCGATCCGGGTTTCCTGATGACCCTCTCCGGGACCCCTCTCGACTGCTAAAATCCCCCGTTTCCCCGGGCAGACACCTCATGTACGCAATCTTCGAAAGTGGCGGCAAGCAGCACCGCGCCGAGCCCGGGCAGCGCCTCGCGCTCGAAAAGCTCGACGCGAGGGACGGTGAGACCGTTTCGTTCGACCGCGTGCTCATGGTGCGGGATCCGGAGGGCGGCGCCTGCCGCATCGGGAGCCCCTACCTTCCGGAAACGACGGTTTCGGCCACCGTGCTGTCGCACTACCGGGACCCCAAGGTGCTGGTCTTCAAGCGCAAGCGGCGCAAGGGCTACCGGAAAAAGCAGGGACATCGGCAGGCTCGCGTTCAGGTCCGGGTGGAGGCCATCCACGAGGGGACATCGGACGCGGCGAACGGTTCGTCCGCCGGGGAGTAGATCGGTTCACTGCGGCCCGGACGCACCCCAGGACAAGAAACCACGACGGAAGAAGCGGCTGAAACGATCGGGAGGTCACCGTGGCGCACAAGAAGGGACAGGGAAGCTCCAGGAACGGGCGCGACAGCCATTCGAAGCGGCTCGGCGTCAAGCGCTTCGCCGGCGAACGAGTGTCCGGCGGAACCATCCTGGTCCGCCAGCGCGGCACCCGCTTCAAGCCGGGTTCCAACGTTGGACGCGGGAATGACGACACCCTGTTCGCCAAGGTCGGTGGTGTCGTTCAGTTCTGGAACCGCGGGCGACTGGGCCGGTTCATCTCGATCTCCGCGGACTGATTTCCTTCGGCCGGACTCCCGAGCGGCCGCACCCCGACCGGTACTCCCGGCCGGTTGATCCATGCTCGTTGACGAGGTCGTTCTGAAGCTGTCCGGGGGACGCGGCGGGAATGGGGCCCTCAGCTTTCGCCGGGAGAAATTCGTTCCCCGGGGCGGCCCCGACGGTGGCAACGGCGGACGCGGGGGAAGCGTGGTTCTGGTCGCGGATCGGGGACGCCACACGCTCGCGGCGTACCGCTTCCGGCCCAGCTACCGGGCGGACGCCGGTGGGCACGGCTCCGGAAACAACCGGCAGGGCCGTTCGGGGAAGGATCTTCTCCTGCGGGTACCGGCGGGCACGGCGGCCTTCGACGAGGAGACCGGCGTGCTGCTCGGAGACCTGGTGGAGGACGGCAGCTCGCTCACGGTGGCCCCCGGTGGCCGCGGCGGCCGGGGGAACGCGGTTTTCCGGACGCCCACCAACCAGGCGCCCCGGCGCACCGAGCCCGGAGAGACGGGGGTCGCCCGGACGGTCCGGCTCGAGCTTCGGTTGCTTGCCGACGTGGGTCTGGTGGGTTTTCCGAACGCCGGGAAGTCCTCCTTCATTGCCCGGGTGAGCGCCGCGAAGCCCCGCATCGCGGATTACCCGTTTACGACCCTGACCCCGAACCTGGGGCTGGTTCGGCTTGGCGATGACGCGGAATTCGTGGTGGCCGACCTGCCCGGCCTGATACCCGGAGCCAGCCAGGGCGCCGGGCTCGGCACCCGGTTCCTGAAGCACCTGTCGCGAACCGCGTTCCTGGTTTATTTCGTGGACGTTTCGGAGGCCTCGGGACGCGCGCCGGTGGCCGACCTCGAGGTGCTCCAGCGCGAAGTGGCCCTCTACGGCGGGAATCTGCCCGGAAAACCGGCGATGGTCGTGGGCAACAAGACGGACATCCTGACCGATGCCGCCCGCCTCCAGGCGCTGTCGGAGGCGGCGGCAGCGGGCGGTTTGCCCTTCTTTGCCGTCTCCGCCGCCACCGGGGAGGGCTGCGCGGCAATCGTTGCCGAGCTTGGCGTCCGGGTGGCCGGGACCGCGGAGCGGAGCGACGCATGACCGGAGGGATGGTCCGGCGACCGGGGGTGATCGCGGTCTTCGGTGGAACCTTCGATCCCCCGCATTGGGGCCACGTCCGCGCCGCCGAGGCGGTCCGCGACCGGATGGGAGTCGATGCCGTCTGGCTCGTGCCGGCGCGGATTCCTCCCCACCGGCCGGAGCCGAGCCTCTCGGGCGAGGAGCGGCTCCGGCTCGTGGAAGAGGCGGTTCTGGGCCGGGATCGTCTGCTCGCGAGTCCGATCGAACTCGAGCGGGAGGGTCCCTCCTTCACGATCGATACGCTCGACGCCCTCGCGGCGGGGCGGCCCGCGGCAGGCGGGCCTTCGCTGCTTTTCGTGGTCGGAACGGACGCGTTTCGGGAGATCCGCACCTGGAGCCGCTACGAGACGTTGCTCGAGAGGCATCCGGTGCTCGTGCACCGCAGGTCCGGATGCTCGATCGAAGAGGCCGTTTCCGTCCTTCCCCCCCGCTTCCGGGCCCGGGTGACCGATGATCTGTCGCGTTCCCTGACCCCGCCGCGGGTCTTCACCATGAACATCTCCCTTCCCGATCCCGAGTCCCAGCGGATTCGGGAACTCCTCCGCGCGCAGGGTTCGGTCTCCGGCCTCCTGCCTTCCCGCGTTGCTTCCCGCATCGCCGCAAGGGGCCTTTACCGTTGAACGACTCCCCGGAGTTCTGCGCCCGGTTTTCCGCCGAAGTCGCGCAACTCGAAAAGGCCGAAGACGTCTTGGTCCTCGATCTCCGCGGCCTCGCCGGCTTTACCGATTTCTTCGTGATCGCCACGGCCGCGAGCGAGCGCCGCCGCAGGACGATCGTGGACGCCGTGGAACGCCGGATCCGGGAGCGTGTCGGCCGCAAGCCCATCCATCTCGAGGGGTATCCCGCGGCGGGCTGGCTGCTCGCCGACTACGTGGACTTCGTCGTCCACGTCTTCTCGCCGGAGAGCCGCGAGCTCTATCAACTCGAAAAACTCTGGGGCGACGCCGCCCGCTGGTACCCGGAGCCGCCAGGCGCGGACGCCGCAGACGCGGCTGCCCGCACTTCGGTCACACCATAGAATCGGACCGACAAGAAGAAACCGATGGGCATTCGCACCCTGTTGTTCGTAGTGGCGGTCCTGCTGACGGCAGGCCTGCTTCTGGTGGTCGTTGCGTCCAACGCGCAGTTCGTGACCGTCACGCTGCCCTTCTTCCTCCCGATTCGGGTCGAGCTCTGGAAGGTCATGTTCGCCGGCGTCGGTCTCGGGGCCGCCATCGCCCTGGCCTTCGATCTGGCGGGCCGGGTCCGGCGCCTGGTTCGCGAGCGGCGTCTCCGGCGCGGACGCCAGGATCTCGAGGAAGGCGAGCGGCTGTATCTCGACGGGCTCGACGAAATGGCGTCCGGCCGGTGGTCGGAGGCGCTCCTCAGTCTCGAAGCGGCTCAGGAGTACGCGGGAGCCGATCTGAAGACGCTCCGCCGGAAGGCCGAATGCCTCATGCAGCTCGGGCGGCCGGAGGAAGCGGCCGAAGCCCTGGAGCAGGCGCTCACCGAGGATCGCGGGAACCACGCGGTGTCCTACGCGCTGGCCGAGGCCCGGCTAGCGACGGGAGAGCGGGAGCAGGCGCGGGCGCTGCTCGAGAAGACCATCTCCGAGGACCCCGAAGCTCCGGCCGAGGCCCTCGCCCGGCTTCGCGACATCCTCGTCGCGTCGGGTGAGAACCGCACCGCCCTTTCGGTCCAGCAGCAGCTCCTCTCCCACGTTCCTCCCTCCGCCCGCGCCGCCGAAGAACAGCGGACGCTGGCGCTCCGCCACGCTTACGGCAAGGAGCTTCTCGAAGCGGGCGAGCCGGCCGAGGCAGCCCGCGTATTCCGGGCGATCCTCGAAGAGGATCCGGGCGCCGTGCCCGCCTGGGTGCGTCTCGGGGAGGCATACCTGGCCGGCGGTAACGAAAGGGCGGCGGTCGATACCTGGCAGAAGGCGTTCGAGCAGACGGGAGCTACGGCCCCGCTCTCGGCGCTTCAGGACTACTACCTCGACCGGACCTGTCCGGAGGACGCGATTTCGGTCTGGAAGCGGGCGATCGGAACTGCCGAAAGTCCCGCCGAGAGCCAGTACCTCCTGGGAAAGCTCTACGACCGCCTCTACATGCTTGACGACGCTCTCAAGAGCTTTGCCAACCTCCCCCGGACCGCCGCCCCGGCGCTGGGGGCGCGTCTCTCCCGCATCCTGGAGGGCCGCGGCGACCTCGCCGAAGCCGTGATCCGCGCCCGCGAGGTGATCTCCGCCGCGCCGTCGCTGTCAGCCGAGTACGCCTGTTCCGGGTGCGGCACGCGGCAGGCGGACTGGAGCGACAGCTGTGCCGAATGCGGGACCTACGGAGGCGTCAGGCTGGATGTGGAGGAGGTCCGGCCCGTGCCGGTGGGCCGGGACGGGTCTTCACCGCCCGTCGTCTGACGGGAGGCCGGCGCCTCGCCGGCGCCCCTCTGATCCTCCGGTAGAATTTCGGCCTGCGTGGCTCCATCGCTCCCTCAACTCAGCGGCGTCCTGCCGTCTCCCCAGAGTTTTGGAGCGACGAGGCGCCGGGATCCCTGGTGGGTCACCCCGACCGCCACTTTTGTTGGCCTGAGCGCGTTCGTCATCTACTCCACCTGGGCCGTCTTCGCGCATCACGGCGCGGAATTCGGCAACTACGTGTCCCCGATTCACGTGCCGGTGCTCTTCTCGGACACCGGGCACGCCTGGTTCGGGCCGAAGCCCGCGTCGTGGCCGGCCTTTCTCCCCTGGGCGCCCGGGGTCTTCCTGTTCTGGGCGCCGGCGGGGTTGCGGCTCACCTGCTACTACTACCGGGGTTCCTACTACAAGGCCTTCTGGGCGAGCCCGGCCTCCTGCACGGTGGGCAAGCCCTGGAACACCTACCGGGGCGAGAACAGCTTCCCGCTCATCCTCCAGAACGTGCACCGCTATTTCCTCTACATCGCGGTGGTCTGGATCGGGCTCCACCTCTACTACACGTGGGGAGCGACCCGATTCGCCGATGGCGCCACGGGAGAGGTCTCCTTCGGTATCGGGGTCGGGACTCTGGTGATGGCGGTGAACGCGTTTCTGCTCGCGGGATACACCTTCGGATGTCATTCGCTGCGTCATCTGGCGGGCGGGTTCCTGAACCGGCTCTCGGGGCGGCCACTCAGCCGGTGCGCCTACGAATGCGCCGGCTGGTTCAACCTGCGCCACATGAACTTTGCGTGGGCCAGCCTGGTCTGGGTGATGGTCACGGACCTTTACGTCAGGTTGTGCGCCGCCGGCGTCGTCACGGACGTCCGGATCCTGTAGCGGCAACGCCCCTTCGCCGCCGGACCGGCCTGCCTGACGTTCCCTGATCCGCCGTAGCGCCGGATGCGCACCAAGCCGATCCCGGGGCGCCGGACCGGCCGCTCGGGAGATGCCGCCGCGGTCCGGTGGAGGCGCTCCTTCGGACAGCTCGTCTTCCCCGGGTACTGCTGTCTTTGTGACGAAGTTCTCGAGGATCCACTGCTGAGCCCGGCCTGTCCGGAGTGCATCGAACGGTTGCGCCCACTCGTGGCCCCCGTTTGCCCCCGGTGCGGCCTGTTCCTGGCGCCCTCGGCGAAGGCGGGGCTCTGCGGCGCCTGCCGGGTGCGCCGGCGGCCGTTCCGGATAGCGGCGGCCGCCGCGCCGTACGAGGGGGTGTTCCAGCGGGCCCTGCTGGAGCTCAAGTTCCGGCGCCGGGAGGTGCTCGCCGAACTCCTCGCGGGACCGGCCGTCAGCGCCTTTCGCCGTGCTCCCCGGGATCCGGAGCTCGGCACCGCGGGGATGTTTCCCGTGGCCGCGGTAGCGGTTCCGCTCCCGTTCTGGCGGAGCCGGCGCCGTGGTTTCAACCAGGCGGAGCTGCTCGCCCGGCCGATTGCCCGAAGACTCGGAATTCCACTGGTGCGCGGGGTGTTGCGCCGGCGGTCCCGGCCTCCGCAGACGCTCGTCAGCCCGAGTGCGCGGCGTGCCAACGTGCGGGGCGCGTTCCGGGTGGGGCGCCTGCCCGAAGACTTGGCGGGCCGGCCCCTGCTGCTGGTCGACGACGTGTTCACCACCGGAAGCACCGCCGAGGCAGCGGTGCGGGCCCTGATCCGGGCCGGGACGGGAGCGGTGGACGTTCTCACCGTGGCGCGGGCGATGAGCCCCGCCCCTCGCTAGAATTCGCCCGGCGGTCCACCAGACTGCCGTCACTGCTTATGGGAACCACGCGGCGCCGGATGCTTGCGCTCACGGCTTTCACCGCCTTGGCCGTCGGAGCCGTTCCGGCCCTCTCCTGGGGACCGGAAGGGCACCGGGAGATTGGAGAGAAGGCGATCGATTCCCTGCGGGATCCGCTGAAGGAGTTCTTCGAGGACCGCGAGGAAACGTTCTACGAGTTGCTCGACGATCCCGCGCGCAGCCGGAACACGGCCCACTTCTACCTCGAGCGCTACGACGAGTTCCCGTTCTGGGACGTGCCGGCCACCCGGGAGCTGGCGCTGAGGCGCTTCTCCGAGGAGGAGATCCAGGAGAACGGGGATGCCCTCTGGCGCCTTCACGAGGCCTATGACGCCCTCGTCGATGCGTTCGCAGAGGCAGACTTCGAACTCGTGCTGGAACGGGCCAGCGATGTCGCCTGGCTCGTCGGCGAAGTGGGCGTACCGCCCAACATTTCGGCGGCCGGCGATGGACAGGCGACCGAGCAGGACGGTCTTGCCCGTCGTTTCGACACCCAGCTCATCGAGATCTTCGCCGACGAGATGCGGGTACGGGACTCGGCAGCCGTGTATATCGACCGGCCGCACGAGTTCATCCGCTCCCTGCCGCTCAAGGCGCACATCTGGGTGGACAACATCTCCTTCACGGACGCGATGTCACGCCGCGGGGTGGCCGGCTATGACCGGTTCTACATGGACGGGATGTGGAACGAACTTGGCGGGCTCATCGGAGCCCTGATGACCGATGCCGCGGGGGACACCGCGAGCCTCTGGTACACCGCCTGGGTAGCGGCCGGCCGCCCCGAATTTCCCGAGACCTGAGCTTCCCGACTCTGACAGAGTTCACGCCGATCGCCTCGTCAACGCCTCCTGCGGGCTCCGCCGCCGGCGCCGAGGCGGATGACATCCGTAATTCACAGGACATCGCGACCATCCGGGCGCTCCGGGCCGGTGAGCTGGATCCCGACACCGCGTGGACTGACCTCATCGGCCGGCACCGCCGGAGACTCTTCTCCCTCGCGTATCGGTTCACCGGCCGGTACCAGGAAGCCGAAGAACTGACCCATGAGATCATCGTTCGGGTTTACCGGCAGCTCGACCGCTTCGATCCGCGGGCGCACTTCGCGGTGTGGCTCAACTCGGTCGCCCGGAACTACTGCATCGATCACTACCGGACGAAGGTCCGCGAGCGTCAGCGGCTCCTCCCCGAGGAAGCCCACCTCGAACGGACGCCGGGAAGTGCACTTCTCGGCCCGGATCGCCTGCTGGAAGCGCGGGAGGCGCGGACCAGCCTGCTCGCGGCGCTCGACGGGCTCTCCCCCAAGCTCCGGGAGGTGGTCCAGCTACGGTTCTTTCAGGAGATGCCCTACGACGAGATCTGCGAGCGTCTCGGAGTCCCCGAAGGCACCGTCAAGAGCCGCATTCACCGGGGGCGCGCCGAGTTGAAGCGCCTCCTCATTGCCGCCCGGAACCCGCGTGGGCGGCCACCCGGTTCCATCCCCGGGCGGAGACTCATGTCATGAAAGTCAGCACTCGTACCGACGGCGGCGCCGTAGTGGTTCGCGTCGAGGTTGCCCGTCTCGTCTATGCCACCCTCGATTCCTTCGTGGATCAGGTCGACGCCTATCTCGAGACGGACCGGCCCGCGGTGGTCTTCGATCTGTCCCCGGTGAACTACCTGGATTCCGCGGCGATCGGGTGCCTCATGGACCTCTACCGCCGCGCCGCCGCGCGGCAGGGGCGGATCGCTCTCGCCGGGGTCCTGGACCGCGTCGAGAGGATGCTCCGGATGACGGGAGCCCATGAGTTCATTCCGATCTATGGATCGGCGGGGGAAGCGGCGCGCGCTCTCGCGGGAAGCTCGGGAGGTAAGGAATGATGCGGTCCATACGAATGCAGGGCGGTCGCGAAATCGAACTCGACGGCGACCTGCTCGCGATCCTCGAGGCGCTCTACCGCGAGGTCTCGGTCCGGAGCGAATTCCGCAACACTTACGAGGCCATGACCCGGGAAATCAGCCATCTCGTGGACGCCATGGATGCCGGCGAGCGCCGCAGCTACCTGATAGAAAGCCTGTTCCTGAACGTCGTCCGCTACGAAAACGAGCGGCTGGCGGCGTTCTTGAAGATGGTCGACACGCCGGACCAGGAGGGCTGAAGGGTTGAAGCGTTTCCTTTCGGTCTTCGTCCTCGCCGCGACGCTCTTCGGAGGTCTGGCCGGTGCGGCCGGGAACCTGCTGCAGCGGGGACCGCGTCTCGAGATCGAGCCCGGCGAGTGGGACTTCGGGCGGGCGGCTCCCGGGGAAGTTCTGGTCCACGAGTTCGCGCTGAACAACACTGGTCACCAGGATCTCGAAATCGGCCGTATCGCGTCGGCGTGCGCGTGCGCGGCCGCGGTGACCGACCGCACGGTGATTCCTCCGGGAGAGTCCGCGACGCTCCGGGTGACGCTCGAGACCCGGCGCTACCGGGGGGTGCTCGAGCGCTGGCTGACGATCCGCTCGAACGGCTCGCGCGGAGCGACGCGCCTCAAGGTGCGGGTGTATGTCGAGGACATCGGTTGATCCGCGTGCCCCGGGAACGCGGACGGATCGGGACCCGAGTCTTCAGCGGCCGGCGGCGATCAGGTACAGCCAGTTCACGAGCAGGACGAGGGTGGCGGCGCGGAACCAGAACCGCTGGCGTCCCGGAGTGAACCACGGAGGGGTCCCGCCGAGGATCAGGGCCATTCCGCTCGCGAGCATCCCGGCGTGGAGCGCGGTGACCGCCGGATTCCAGGCGAACGCTTCACCCAGGGAACCGGCGCCGAGCGCCGCGGTGGCGCGAACTCCACCGCAGAACGGGCAGGGCAGGCCGGTGAGAGTCTTGACGCCGCAGAGCGTGACGTCAGGGGCCAGGTCCCGTAGCAGGGCGGCGGCGCCCAGGCTGACCAAAGACAGCGCGAGGAGCGCAATCCCCTGATGCCGGCTGCTGCGCACGGCGCCCATTCTCTCCCCTTCGACTCCCGCGCCCGGATTCCGGGCCGCTGATCCCCGTGGCGCGACCCAAAAAGCGCCCCCCGAAGCGCCCCCTGCCGCTCGGGACCGATAACGGCGCGGACGCGGTCCCGGCTCCGCTCGGGGAGGTCGTCCAGGACCGCTACCGGACCTACGCGCTCTCGGTCATCGGCAGCCGGGCGCTGCCCGACGTGCGCGACGGCCTCAAGCCGGTGCAGCGGCGGATCCTCACCACCATGTGGCGCCAGGGGCTCCGGGCTGACGGGCGTTTCCGGAAGTGCGCCAAGGTGGTGGGCGACGTGATGGGCGGCTATCACCCTCACGGCGACGCCGCCATCTACGAGGCGCTCGTGCGGATGGCGCAGCCGTTCGCATCCCGTCTGCCGCTGATCGAAGGAGCGGGCAACTTCGGCTCGCTGGACGGGGATCCGGCGGCGGCGATGCGCTACACCGAGTGCCGGCTCGCCGAGGCTGCCGAGGATGTTCTCGGCGAGATCGGGCTGGACACCGTTCCCCACCGCCCGACCTACGACGGGACCCGCACCGAACCGGTGGTCCTTCCCACCCGGTTGCCGCTGCTGCTGGTGAACGGGTCCACCGGCATCGCGGTCGGCGTCGCCACCAGCATCCCCCCCCACAATCTCTTCGAGGTGCTCCGGGCGCTCATCCGGCTTCTCGACGATCCGTCGCTCGGCTCCCGGGAGCTCGCGGAGACGGTCCGGGGGCCGGACTTCCCGACCGGCGGCGAGATCCTGGATCCCCCCGAGCGGCTGGCCGAGATCTACGAGGAGGGGAAGGGATCCGTCCGCGTCCGGGGGACGGTCGAGGACCACGGGACGCGGCGCCACATCCGGACGCTCTTCATCACCTCGGTTCCCTACGGGGTGAACAAGGCGCAACTCGTCCAGCGTCTGGGCGAGATCGTGGCCGACCGGTCGCTTCCGGCGCTGCTCGACGTCAGCGATCTCTCGACCGACGACGTCCAGATCCGCCTGGAAGTGAGGAAGGACGTCGACAAGGACAAGATCCTCGCCTTCCTTTACAAGCGCACGCCGCTTCAGTCCTCGGTGCCCGTGGACCTGACGTGTCTGCGTTTCGACCGTTCGGAGGGGGGAATTCCCGAACGGGTCGGCCTTCGGACCCTGCTTCAGGATTTCCTCGGCTTCCGGCGCGATGTCGTCCGCCGCCGGCTCGAGGATGAACGCCGCAAGCTCGACGGCCGCCTCCACATCCTCGAGGGGTTCAAGAGGGTTTTCGACGCCCTGGACCGGATTCTGGAGATCGTGCGCGCCTCCGACGGGAAGGCCGACGCCGCCCGGAAGATCATGGCGGAGCTGCCGCTCGACCGGGAGCAGACGGAGGCGGTGCTCGAACTGAAGATCTACCGGCTCGCGCGCCTTGAGATCCAGGTGATTCTGGAGGAGATGAAGGACCGCAAGAAGCGGCTTCGCGAGGTGAAGCGCCTCCTCGGGAGCGAGGAGGCGATCACCGGGCTGATCCGGGAGGAACTCGCCGAAATCCGCGATCGTCCCTGGATCGAGCAGGAACGGCGCACGGAATTCCCGGAGTCGGCCGAGGTGGCCGAGTTCGCCGAAGAGGACTTCATCCTGGCCGAGGACACCACCGTGGTCCTCACCCGCGACGGCTGGATCAAGCGCCAGCGGGAGGTCAGGGAGCTGGACAAGCTGCGGCTTCGGGAAGGCGACGAAGTGCTCGCCCTCGAGGCGGCCAGCACCCGCGCGCCTTTCATTCTCTTCTCGTCGCTCGGGACGGCCTTCACCGCCCGGATCGCGGACGTGGCGGCGACCACCGGCCACGGGGATCCGGTCCAGAAGATGTTCACGCTCCGGGACGGGGAGCGGGTCGTGAGCTTGCTGGGTCTGGATTCCCGTGGGCTGGACGGCGCGCTGACCGCCCCGGGCAGCCGGGTGCCGGAACGGCACGCCATCGCGCTCACGAAAAGCGGCTACGCCCTGCGCTTCAGCCTCGAAGACTTCCTCCAGCCCTCGAAACGCAATGGCCGGCGCTTCGCGCGGCTGAAGGAGGGCGATGAGATCATCGGGACGGTGCTCACCACCGGCGAGGACACGCTCATCCTGGCGACCCGCGACGGCCGGGCGCTCCTTTGCGATGTCGAGGAGATCAACGTGCTGTCGGGCGCCGGGCTCGGCGTGAAGGCGATCAACCTCGGCCCCGGAGACCGGGTCATCGGGTTCCGCGTGTCGCGCCGCAAGGAGCCGCTGGTGGCGGTGACCACGGGCGGGGGAACGCGGTTGATCGCGCGCGGGGACAAATTCAAGGTTGGGGCCCGCGGGCGCCGGGGTCAACTCGTCAACAAGGCGGGCTTCGAGAAGGTGAAGCATGAGGTCGCGCTTCCCCGGCCGCTGAAGGGACCGCCGTGAGCAACGGGCAGAAGTACACCGCCCGGGACATCACCGTCCTCGAGGGGCTTGCTCCGGTGCGGAAGCGCCCCGCCATGTACATCGGGGGAACCGATACCGAGGGGCTTCACCACCTGGTCTGGGAAATCCTCGACAACAGCGTGGATGAGGCCATGAACGGGCACGCGTCGCGGATCGACGTGACGCTGAAGCGCGACGGATCACTGACCGTGGTGGATAACGGCCGCGGGATTCCCGTGGATGTCCACAAACCTTCGGGCAAACCCGCGCTCGAAGTGATCCTCACCACCTTGCACGCGGGAGGGAAGTTCGACCGGGGCGCCTACCACGCCTCCGGCGGGCTGCACGGGGTTGGGGCGTCGGTGGTGAACGCGCTGAGTTCGTCATTGACGGCGAAGGTCCGCCGCAACCGCCGGCAGTGGGAGATGCGCTTCCGGCGCGGCAAACCGCTCGGGAGGATGAAGGAAACCGGGTCGGGGAAGGGGAACGGCACGGAGATCAATTTCCTGCCCGACCCGCGGATCTTCCCGGACTCCAAGCTCGACCCGAAGCGGATCGCGTCCCGGATGCTTGAGACCAGTTATCTCCATAAGGATCTTCAACTTACGTTCAAGGATGAGGCGACGGGAGACGAGCACGACTGGAAGCAGGCGCGCGGTCTGCCCGACTACTTCGCCGCGGTGATCCGGGACCGGAAGCTGACCCTGGCCCACGAAGCGGCCTTTGAACTCTCCCGGGATCCGCTCAACGGCGACGGCCGCCTTGAAATGGTGCTCGGCTGGACCGAAGCGCCGCGCGAGGAGTTCCGCAGCTACGTCAACGGCATCCCGACCGGATCCGGGGGATCGCACGAGACGGGTCTCCGCGACGGGGTTGCCAAGGCCGTCCGGAATTACCTCGAGACCCATTCGCTCATCCCGCGGGGTTTGACGATCGCCGCGGAAGACATTCGTGAAGGCGTGCTCGCCATCCTCAGCGTGTTCCTCGAGGACCCCCAGTTCCAGGGACAGACCAAGGACCGGCTGAACAATCCGGAGGTCCGGGCGCCGGTGGACAGCGCCGTCCGCATCGAGCTGGAGCGCTGGCTGAACCAATCGCCGACGGCGGCGGATCGGATCGCAAACCGGGTGGTGCTCGCCGCCCGGGCGCGCGAGGCGTCCCGGGCCGCCTCGGCGGCGGTCTCCCGGAAGAGCGAGACCAGGACCCGCAGCGTCCTGCCGGGCAAGCTGAGCGACTGCGCCTCCCGAAACGCCGACGAAACCGAGATCTTCATCGTCGAGGGGGACTCGGCGGGCGGTTCCGCGAAACAGGGACGGGACCGGATGCGCCAGGCGGTGCTGCCGCTGCGGGGCAAGATCCTGAACGCGGCGCAGGCCACGCGGGCCAAGGTCGCCGAAAACGCGGAGTTACGGGACATCGCCCTGGCGCTCGGCTGCGGCACCGGCGATGACTGCGACCCGGAGAAGCTCCGCTACCGGAGGGTGGTGCTGCTGGCCGACGCCGATGCCGACGGCCACCACATCACCACCCTGCTCCTCGCCTATTTCGTCAAGTTCATGTGGAAGCTGCTCGAGGCGGGACGGGTCTTCGTTGCCCAGCCGCCGCTCTACCGCGTCGACATCGGGGGCAGGACGCACTGGGCCCGGGACGAGGCGGACAAGGAAACCATCCTGCGCGGCGCCGGCGCGAAGAGTCCGACGATCACCCGGTTCAAGGGTCTCGGTGAGATGCAGCCCAAGGTGCTCTGGGACACGACGCTGAACCCCGACACCCGGAGTCTCCTGCGCGTCCAGATTCCCGACCGGCCGGCGGCGGACAACTTCATCGTGAACCTGATGGGCAAGGACCCCGCCGAACGCCGCCTCCTGATCCGGGACGGCGCCCCGGATCCGGCGGCGCTGGATCTGTAGGGAGAGAGGCGGCGTCCAGGCGCCGCCGGTCTATCGGCCGGCCCCGCCGCTCGCCAGGGGCGGAGTGACTCGGTGTCGACGAGGGCCGAGAACGGAACGATGGCCGTCGGGCCGGTGGTCTCGAAGTGGGCCAGCAGGTCGTAGAGCTCCGTCATCCGGTCGCGTCCCCAGAATCGTCCCGATTCATCGGGGTCGTAGTAGAAGCCAATGAATCGGGTCAGGTGGGGTTCGGCCAGCCAGGAACCATCTTTCGTGTTCTCCGTTATCGCGCGCAGGTCCAGAACGAACTGCGGAGCGGAAGCCGCCGACAGGTAGTGCTCGACCGAATCTTCCACGGGAGGATCGAGATCGTGGGCCAATTGATTCCCCTGGAGGTCCCAAGCAGTAAAGCTGCCGCGGGCATGCGTGAAGCCGAGCACGACCATGTCGTCGCCGAAGGTCTCGCGCAGATAACCCCCTTGGGTCTCCGGTTGGGTCGAGACGTGGTAGTTGTGCGCCCACAGGACCATCCGTCCTTCCGGTCCGACCCGTTCGGCGATCCATTCCGTGTTCTCGGCCATGGACATGTCGCGATCCTGTTCACCGGTGCGGAAGAGGTGGAATTGGATGGCGACCCGCAAGCTCTGAAGGGCCACCTCGAAGCCGTCTTCGCCAGTCACAGCCTCGTACCGCTCCCGGTTCGCCAACAACAGTTCGCTCGCTGCTTCGAGGGATGCGCCGCACTCGGCCCGATACGCGTCCGTCTGGTCCCGGTAACGTTCTTCCGGCCATCGCGGGAAGGAATCGATGCGGTTGGCATACCGGTTGAGACACTCCACCAGCGCCTCGACTTCCGCGGCGTGCACGGGATCCACCTCCCCCAGGTATTCCAGGACATTGTGAAGCGCCAGTCCCGGAAACTGCATGTCGAACCCATGGAAGGCGAGATCGCCGCCGCGCTCGTTGTGTTCCCGCATCCACTCGAGCATCGCGAGCACCGTTTCCGTACGCCAGACCAGAAAGACGAGCGCCGACAGGGCCTGCGCCGAGTCCCCTTCACCCGCGCGGACATAGCGATCCGCGAGACGGGCTTCGGGCCAGCTCGATTCCATGGCGAAGGTGTTGAAACCCATCTCTTCGACGAGAAAGCGGAGGATCCGGAACTTCATCTCGAAGAAATCGCGGGTGCCGTGCGTGTTTTCGCCCAAGGCGACGATGCGGGCGTCGCCCACCATTTCCCTCAGGAACTCGATATCGCCATGGGGCAGCGACGGGTCCGTCCCGACGAACGGGTGCGCGTTGGCGTCGATCCACGCCGCGATTTCGGGGGGTACCGGACCGGGACCGGGGTCGGGCGCCGGAGCGGGGTCCGGCTCCGGCATCGGCCGCGGGCTCGCGGGCGTGGTCGAATCGTCGCAGCCGGGCGCCAGGAGCAGGACTCCCAAGACCACGAGCGGTCGGATCATCGTCTCCATCCTTTGGCGCGCGGGGATGGCGTTCCTGCGGCGCGGTTCTCCTGATGCTGATCGCAAGCAAGCTGCATGCCCCTAAAATCCGCTGCCCGTGCGCGCCGGAATCGTCGGCTTTGCCGCTTCCGGCAAGAAGACCCTCTTTTCGCTCCTGACCCAAGTGGCCCAGGCGGGCTATGCGGCAGGGGCGAAGCGGGGCGTGCTTGCCGTGCCCGACGACCGGCTCGAGGTCGTCACACGGCTCCACGAGTCCAGGACGATCGTCCCCGCCACCGTCGAGGTGGTGCTGATTCCCGCTCTGCGGCGGGGAGCCCGGGGCCAGACCGAAAATCTGGCGGCGCTCCGGGATGTGGACGCCATCGTGCACGTCGCGCGGGCCTTCGAGGACCCGATCAATCCATCGCCCTTCGGCTCGGTGGACCCGGCGCGGGATGCGGTGAACCTGGAGCTGGAACTGCTCCTGACCGATCTCGCGGTCCTCGAAAAGCGGATCGCCCGGCTCGACTACGACCGGGCCCGGGGGAAGCCGGAGGCCGTCCGGGGCGAGCGCGATCTGCTGGACCGGGCCCGGCAGGAAGTCGAGCGGGAAGTTCCGCTCCGAGAGGCGCTGAGCGCGGAGGAGCGCAAGCGCCTGGTCGGTTACGGACTGATGAGCGCCAAGCCGCAGCTCGTCGTTGTCAACGCCGGGGAAGACGAGGCGGGCAGGGCTCCCGGGAGCTGGCCGGGTCTTGAAGAGCTGTCACGCCGCCCGGAGACCCGGCTCGCCACCATTTCCGCCAGGATCGAGGCTGAGATCGCGGAGCTGCCCGAGGAAGATGCGGCGGAGTTCCGGCGCGATCTGGGGGTCGAGGCGGGTGCGGCCCAGCGAATCGTTCGGGCCGTCTTCGAGTTGATGGACTACGCCACCTTCTACACGGCGGCCGAAAACGAGGCCCGCGCCTGGCTGTTCCGCCGAAACACGCGCGCTCAGGACGTCGCGGGTGGGATCCACACCGACATGGCGCGCGGCTTCATTCGGGCCGAGGTCGTGGCCTACGACGCGCTGTTGGAGTGCGGTTCCTGGGACGCGGCGCGGAAAAAGGGAGCGCTGCGGCTGGAGGGGAAGGACTACCCGGTTCAGGACGGGGATGTCCTGCTGATCCGGTTCAACGTGGGGTAAAGCTCTGGAGCGGCGTTTCAAGGCATGGGGGTGTGCTGGAGGTTGGCGTGGTCCATTCCGCTGCGCTCTCGCGCAGCGGGTGCCGGCTGAAGCCGGCGTTCCAAGCCGTGGTGCTGTTCTGAAGACCGGCGCTCCTGGTCGTTTTCGGGGTCCGGGTGGGTAGGGGTGGAACGGGAAGTCTTGGAGGTGGCTATTTGTGGTTGAAAGTGGTAAAAATAGGAACCACTCCCCACTCATTCGGCAATCCAGTGCACCGTCAGGTCCCCGAGTGGGCCGGGAGACCGTCACCCCCCGCTCCCCGCCCTCTCAGATCTCGTGCTTCGCGGCAATCACCCCGCCACCGTTGACGCAAAGGGGAGGTTGAAGGTTCCGGCCGCTTTTCTCGAGACGCTGAAGCAGTTCGGCACCCAGGTTTTCATCACCAGCCTCGACGGCGGGCGGTGCGTCTCGATCTACCCGATGCCGGTCTGGGAGGAGATCGAGTCCCGCATGAAGAGCCGGGGCGAACTCGATCCGGTACGGCGGAAGTTCCGTCAGACGACCAACTTTTACGGACAGGTCGCCGAACTGGACGCGCAGAACCGGCTTCTGCTCCCCCAGCACCTGCGCACCCGCGCGAACACCGTGGGCAAGGTGGACGTCCTCGGGCAGGGCCGCTACCTCGAGGCGTGGGATCACGAGACCCTGCTCGCGCGCGTCGACGCCGATCCGCTCACCGAACACGACCTGGCGCTCCTGGCGCAGGAGGGAATCTGACTCTGGATTCCGGCAGGCATGTTCGCTCAGCTCTCCCCCGCTCCCCGTCCGGGGCCGGGCCGGTTTCCGCTCGGATCCTTCCGGGCGAAGTTCTCCTTTCGGAACCGTCCTGAAATGACCGCGACGCCGGCGCCGGAGCCGCCCGTGCACCTGCCCGTCCTGCGGGACACCGTGGTGCGCTGGCTCGCTCCCCGCTCGGGCGGGCGATACCTCGACTGCACGTTCGGGCGCGGCGGGCACACGAAGGCCATTCTGGACGCCGATCCCGGCGCGCTCGTCCTCGGTCTCGACAAGGATCCGGAGGCGGCGCCGGCGGCGGCCGCGCTCGCCGCGCGGGAGCCCCGCTTTCGCTTCCTGGAGGCCGATTTCGCCGAGATCGGGTCGGCTCTCGACAAGGTTGGTTGGGACCGGGTGGACGGCATCCTCATCGACCTCGGACTCTCGAGCCCCCAGCTCGAAACACCGGGACGCGGTTTTGCGCTCCGGCATGACGGCCCGCTGGACATGCGCTACGACCCCGGCTCGGGCGAGACGGCGGCCGAGTTGCTGGATCGACTCGACGAGCGGGAGATCGCCGATCTGCTCTTCGGGATCGGAGAACGGCGGTCCCGCGCCATTGCGCGGCGCATCGCAGCGCGCCGGCCGCTCTCGACCACCGGAGACCTGCGCGCCGCCGTGATCGCCGCCGTCGGACCGCGCCGCGGACGGATCGACCCCGCTACCCGAACCTTTCTCGCGGTTCGCTCGGCGGTGAACCGCGAGCCTCAGACGCTCGCCGCCGCGCTCCACCAGGCGCCCGCGCGGCTTCGGCAGGGAGGGGCCCTGGTGGTGATCTCCTACCACTCCGGCGAAGACCGTCCCGTCAAGCACACCTTCCGCCGGCTCGCGGCCCAATCCGAATTCGAGCTGGGAACGCGGCGGCCCATTCGTCCCGACGAAGACGAGGCCAGCGCGAACCGCCGGTCCCGGAGTGCCTGCCTGCGGATCCTGCGCCGCACTACAGCAACCGAACCGGAACCGGTTCGCGATGAGGCAACCAGCCGATGACTCCGGAGCGCTTCGAGGTCACCTACCGCCCGGACAACCAGTGGCTGCACCGGAAGCTCGACCGCAAGCGGTACGCGCAACTGCTGCTCTATCTCGTGATCGGGATCTTTGCGTTGACGGCGGCGGTTGCCGCGACCTGGCCGCACCTTGAGGCCATTCGGCTCGGTTACCGCGTCGAGGAGCTGCGTCTCGAGCGGGACCAGCTCGAAAAGGACATCGAGCGCTACCGGCTCGAACTGGGCGAACTCACCCACCCGCGCTCCGTCGAGCGGCTCGCCCGCGAGACCTACGGACTCGAGCCCGCCGGAGAGCGGGTCATTCTCGAGGGCCGCGACGGCCCGGCGCGTCCCCGCGCGGGTCCCGGGAGTTCGGAGACGCGATGAGCCCCGGGCGAAGGAAGACGGGCTCGGGCGGCTGGAAGCCCCCTCCGAACAGCCTGTTCCCCGATCTGCCGGCCCCCTTGCTCAAGTCGGTGTCGCGGGGACCCTCGCCAGGACCGAAGCGCCGGCGTGAACGCGCCCCGGCCGTGGCGCCCGAGACGGCGCGGCCGCCCGGCCGTACGGGATCGCCGGAAGACGGAGGCAGGGCGGGACTGCGGCGGCGAGTGATGGTGGGGGTGGTTCTGATTGGTGTCTGGGGGGCCCTGATCCTCGGCCAACTGGTCCAGATCCAGCTCCTGGACCACGAAACCATGGTTCGGCGCGCCGACAGCCAGCACCATCACGAACTCACGATCCCGCCGTTCCGGGGGCGAATCTACGACCGAAACGGAAGGCCGCTGGCGTTGACCGTCGCGGTGGACTCGGTGTACGCGGTCCCACCCGACTACTCCGCGGCCACGATTCCGGCCGCGGCCAGCCGTCTCTCGGCGTGTCTCGAAGTTCCCACCGAGTTGGTCGAACGCCGGCTGCGGCGGGCCTCGCGCTTTTCCTGGCTCAAGCGCAAGGCCACCGCGGAACAGGTCGCGTGCGCCATGGAGACCGGTTTCCCCGTCGGGACCATCGAGGAGTTCGGCCGCTTCTATCCCGGCCGCGAACTCGGGGCCCACGTGCTGGGCTTTATCGGGGCCGATGGCGACGGCCTGGGCGGTATCGAGTTCGCCCTCGACGGGGTCCTGCGCGGAGAACCCGGACGGCGCACCGTCTGGACCGACGGCCGGCGAACGGAGCGGGAGAGCCGGGTGGTGCGAGAATCGCGGCCCGGTGCCGACGTCGAGCTGACGATCGATTCCTACCTGCAGGCCGTTGCCGAAGAGGAACTCGAGCGCGCCGTCGCCGAGGTTCCGGCGACCTCGGGGGCGGTCATCCTGGTGGAGCCGCAGACCGGCGAAGTCCTGGCCATGGCCAACGCGCCCTCCTTCGATCCCAACCGGGCGCGCGATTTTCCGCCGGCGACGCTGGCCAACCGGAGCATCACGGATCCCTACGAACCGGGATCGGTATTCAAGATCTTTACCGCGGCGGCCGCGTTGGAAGAGGGTGTAACGGACGAGGACGAGGAGTTCGACACTTTCGAGGGCCGGTACCGAATCGGGAGACGGATCGTCCGTGACTGGAAGCCGCTCGGGCCCCTCACCTTTGCGGGTGTCATCCAGCGCTCCTCCAACATCGGCACCCTGCAGGTCGCCGAGCGCCTCGGTTCGGAAACCCTCCGCGGGTATCTGGGCGCCTTCGGGTTTGGAGACCCCACCGGGTTGCCTTTCGGCGGCGAGAGTCGCGGGATCGTGCCGGGAATGGGTGTCTGGCGGCCGATCCGGCTCGCCACCGTTTCCTTCGGGCAGGGGATCGCGGTCACCCCGGTTCAACTCGCTCAGGGAGTGAACACCATCGCGGCCGGAGGAGTCCGCCTGCCGCTCCGCCTGATTCGCGGGGTCGGCGGAGAGGCCCAGCCGTCCGAGGAGGGGCTGCGGGTCGTAAGCCCGATGACGGCGGCCAGGATCGGCCAGCTTCTCGTCGGGGTCGTCCAGCAGGGAACCGGCGGCAATGCGGCGGTGGACGGGTTCACGATCGCGGGGAAGACCGGCACCGCCCAGAAAGCGACGCCGGGCGGCTACTCGGAGACGGACTACGCCGCCTCCTTCGCCGGCTTCGCGCCCGCCCGGAATCCGCTCTTCACCGGGGTGGTCATCCTCAACGTCCAAAGGCCCAACCACAGCGGGGCGAATGCGGCAGCAGTCTTCGGCAGGATCGCCGATCGGGTGCTCTGGCGCCACCGGAGGACGGGATGGGGAACGGAGCGCCTGGTCAGCTCCCGCCGGAGGACCCGGCAGTTCGTCGCGAGGCGATCCGCGCGGATCGCGGCGGCCTCCGGGGACCGGACGGTCCCGGCGGGAGCCGAGGTTCCGGCGCGTGACCTGGTGGCTTCGCAGTTGAGGACGGCGCAAACCCCGGATCCGACGATCCCCGAGACGACCCTGATTGCCGGAGCCGCCGCCCTTCAACCGTCAGGGCCAGGCGTGACGGTGGGTGGGCAAGGTGTCGGGTTCACGGGAGATTTTCCCGGTTCCCGGGAGCGGCCCGTCGAATCCGAGGTCCCAGAATCCTTCCCGCCGGAGGCGCCCGGATCTCCGGGAGACGCGGCCGCGCCGGAGGGTGGCGCGACCGGGGATGACCAGACCGGAACTCCATCCCCCCGGGAACCCTCCCCGGGAAGCCACGAGAGCCGCCCGCGATGACCGCCCCGGACGCCCGCTCCTGCCGGCTTGGAGATCTTCTCGAGAGTCTGGCAGCGGAACTGTCGGCCGGCGCCGGTGACCGGCAGATTCGCGGAGTCACTTGCGATTCGCGGGCGGTCGAACCCGGGAGCCTCTTCATCGCCGTCCCCGGCGACCGTTTCGACGGGCACGACTTCGTGCCGGCGGCGGTCGCCGCCGGGGCGGCCGCCGTGCTCGTGGAGAAGCCGCTGCCGAGTCCGGAGATCACTTTCGCGCGAGTTCACGACTGCCGCCGCGCCGCCGGACCGGTAGCGGCCGCGTTCCACGGCCGTCCCTCGGAAGCGATGCGGCTCGCGGGAGTGACCGGGACGAACGGAAAGACCACCGTCGCCTGGCTGCTCGACGCGTTCCTCGCGCAAGAAACCTCCGGAAGCCTCTACTCCGGAACCGTGGCGCACCGGGCGTGTGCAGGCGGCCGCCTCCTCGAACCCGGCGCGGCGGGCCTCACCACCCGGGAGGCTCCCGAGTTCCAGTCCCTGCTGGCTGCCGCCCTTGCCGCCGGGTGCCGTTTCGGCGCGGTCGAATGCTCCTCGCACGGCCTCCGGCAGGGAAGGCTCCGAGGGACGGTTTTCGAGGTGGCGGTCTTCACCAACCTCACCCGCGACCATCTCGATTTTCACCGGGACTTCGACGCCTATTTCGAGGCGAAGCGGGAACTCTTCACGGACCTGCTCCGTCCGGACGGGACCGCGGTCATCGGGTGGGACGATCCCTTCGGCGTCCGGCTCGCGGCTGAGCTTCAGGAACTGCGTCCCGACCTGAAGATCGTGAGCTTCGGCTCCGATCCCGGCGCGACGGTTCGCCTGGGGGCGATCCGCTCCGACCTGGAGGGCACGCGGGTGGCGCTGGACGGTCCGGCGGCATCTCTCGAAATCTCCAGCCCCATGCTCGGGCACTTCAGCGGCCTGAACCTGGCGGCGGCGTGGGGCGCGCTCACGGCGCTCGGCTTCGACGGCGCGCGAGCCGCCACGGTGCTTTCGTCCGTCTCCCCGCCTCCCGGCCGCATGGAGCGGATCGGAGCGCGGCGGGGAAGCCGCCGGAGAGAGCGAGAGCCGGCGGTTCTGGTCGATTACGCCCACACTCCGGACGCGCTGGCCCACGCCCTGGCGGCCGCCCGCTGCCTCGTGGGCGACGGCCGGCTGCACGTGGTCTTCGGTTGCGGTGGCGAACGGGACCGGGGGAATCGGCCGCTCATGGGAGACGCCGCGGCCCGGCTTGCCGACCGGGTCATCCTGACCTCGGACAACCCCCGCGGAGAGGAGCCAAGTGCGATCATCGCCGAGATCCGGGTGGGGGCGGAGAACCCGGCGCTTGGCGCTGAGGTCCTTGCCGAGCCGGATCGCCGGCGCGCGATCGAGGAGGCGGTGGCGGTGGCCGGACCGCGGGACGTCGTGCTGGTCGCCGGCAAGGGCCACGAGACCCACCAACAACTCGGGGACACGCGCATCCCGTTCGACGACCGGCAGGTCGTGGCCGGCGCCCTGGAGGCCTCGCTCTCATGAGACTCGACGGCGAAGCGGTGGCCCGCGTCATGGGGGGCGCCCTCGAAGGTGCGGCCGGGGTGGCGACCGGGGTCTCCATCGACTCGCGGACGCTCGCACCGGGTGATCTCTTCTTCGCGATCCGGGGACCGCGTTTCGATGGCCACGCATTCGTTGCCGACGCGTTCCGGCGCGGTGCGCCCGGCGCGGTCGTTGCGAGCGAATACGCAAGTCTGTCCGAGGAGGCGCCCGACCGATTCCTCATCCGGGTCTCCGATCCCACGGAGGCGCTCGGAGCGCTTGCCCGGGAAGAGCGGCTCAAGAGCGGCGCTCGGATCGTCGCGATCACCGGAAGTCTCGGGAAGACGACCACCAAGGAAGCGGCGGCCGCCGCAATCGGCGCCACCCGTTCCGTCTTCCGGTCCCGCGGGAATCTGAACAACCAGTGGGGACTTCCTCTTTCGCTGCTCGCCCGCGAGGACGAAGAAGTGGGGGTCGTGGAACTCGGGATGTCGGCTCCGGGCGAGATCCGGACCCTCACCGAGATCGCGGTTCCCGACTGCGGCGTCCTGACGACCATCGCCGAGGCCCACCTGGAGTTCTTCGGCTCGGTCGCGGCGATCGCCGCGGCCAAGGGTGAACTGTTCGAGGCCCTGCCCCGTAGCGCGACCGCGGTCGTGAACGCCGATGACGAACTCGTTCGGGCCCAGGCGGACCGTTTCTCGGGGCGGTGCGTGACCTACGGCTTTTCCGCAGGAGTCGATGTCCGGGGGACGGACTACGCGGCGCGTCCCTCCGGCCTCGTCTTCGAGGTCACTGCGTTCGGCGGGCCGGCGGTGTCGGTGACGTGCGGTCTTGAGGGCCGTCACAACGCGGGCAACGTGCTGGCCGGGCTGGCCGCGGCGGCTGTCCTCGACGTTCCGATCGAGCGGGCGGCCCGGGGGGTGGCGGCGCTGGCGCCGCTTCCGGGCCGGGGAACGCGGGTGCGGCTCCGCGGGGGCGCGCTGGCGCTCGACGAGACGTACAACTCCAGCCCGCGGGCGCTGCGCGCCGTGCTCTCGGAGTTTGCGGCCCTTCCCGCCGGACGGCGGATCGTGGTGGTCGGCGACATGAGGGAACTCGGCGAGGACGCCGAGCCGCTCCATCGCGCCTGCGGACAACTGGCAGGCCGGTTGCCCCTGGATCTCATCGTTGGAGTGGGCGCGCTGGGAGGGACGCTTGCCGACGCGGCCGCCGCCGCCGGGGCCGAAACCGCGCTCGCGGCCGATCCGGACGAAGCGGCGGCGCTTCTGGAGGGAGTCCTCCGTTCCGGCGATCTGGTGCTGTTCAAGGCCTCCCGGGCCGTCGGGCTTGACGCGGCGCTCCGCCGGCTGGAGGCCCCCACCGGCGACGGCGCAGAAAGCGGGGGAGACGCCTGATGCTCGGCGACCTGCTCTTTTCGCTTGCGGACGAGATCAGCGCCCTCAATGTCTTCCGCTACGTCTCCGTCCGCACCGCGGCGGCGGCCGCGACGGCGATCGTTCTTTCGCTCGGGCTCGGACCGTTCGTGATCTCCCGCCTCTCCCGGCTTCGGGTGGGCGAGCGGATCCGCGCGGACGGTCCGGCGCATCACCACAAGGCCGGCACTCCGACGATGGGCGGGGTCCTGATCCTCGGGACGGTGATCCTTTCCACCCTGCTCTGGGCCGATCTGGGCAACGTCCTCGTCTGGGTAGCCGTGCTCACCATGGCCGGCTACGGAACGCTGGGCTTCGTTGACGATTGGAAAAAGTTAAGGCGCGCGGACGGCATCGGACTTAGTGTCCGCGCGAAATTCGGTGTTCAGTTCTTGCTCGGGTTGTTGGTAGGCGGTTTTCTTCTCTGGTACGCCGGTGGCGGCGAGTTCACCACCCGCGTGGTGTTCCCTTTCTTCAAGGAATTCCAGCCCGAACTTGGGCTGCTCTTCGTACCCGCGGCCATGCTGGTGCTTGTCGCGTCCTCGAACACGGTCAACCTCACCGACGGGCTCGATGGGCTCGCGGCGGGCTGCGTGGTGGTGGCCGCGGCGGTGTACACCGCGCTCACCTACCTTTCGGGGCATGCCGAGTTCTCGGCGTATCTCGACATCCTCTACGTCCCGGGCGCCTCCGAGGTCACCATCTTCGGGGCGGCAATCACGGGGGCCGCGCTCGGGTTCTTGTGGTTCAACGCGCATCCCGCGCGCGTCTTCATGGGCGATGTGGGATCGCTCGCCCTCGGGGCGGGGATCGGGATGCAGGCGCTCCTGATCCGGCAGGAGATTCTGCTCGTGATCGTCGGTGGCGTGTTCGTGCTGGAGGGTGCGTCGGTGATCCTGCAGGTCGCCAGCTTCAAGCTCACCGGCCGCCGGCTCTTCAGGATGGCGCCGCTCCACCATCACTTCGAACTTGCCGGCTGGAAGGAAACGCAGGTGAGCGTGCGGTTCTGGATTCTGGCCGTTCTCTGCGCGCTCGCCACCCTCACCACCCTGAAGCTGCGATGACCGATGGCGCATCCTCCAGACACCGTCCCGGGGCCGGAAGTTCTGGTTCTGGGCGCCGGTGCGAGCGGTCAGGCGGCGGCCGGCTATCTCTGTCGTATCGGACGGCGGGTGCTGGTGGCGGATTCCCGGCCGGAGGCGAAGATCCAGGCGGCCTCCGCGCTGAGGTCGCTCGGGGCCCGCGTTCACTGCGGGGGCCATCCCCCGTCCCTGCTGTCCGGGATGTCGCTCGTGGTGACGAGTCCCGGAGTGCCGCCCACCACCGACATTCTGAAAGCCGCTCGCCGGGAGGGAGTTCCCGTCTGGGGGGAGCTCGAACTGGGGTACCGGGCGCTCGGGGAGCCCGCGGAGCGGCTCGTGGCGGTGACCGGGACCAAGGGCAAGTCCACCGTGGTGACGGTGCTCGCGGAGGCGCTGCGCGCCCAGGGCACCCCGGTGCGGGCCTGCGGGAACCTGGGCGAACCGCTCACCGCGCTCGCCGGATCGTTCGGCGAGGGCGAGGTTGCGGTGGTCGAGACCTCGAGTTTCCAGTTGGCGACCATCGCCCGCTTCCGGGCGCGGACCGCGGTGATGCTGGAGGTGGGGGAGGATCATCTCGACTGGCACCCCGATCTTCTCGACTACCGCCGGTCCAAGGCCCGCCTGTTCGAGAACCAGGCGGCTTCCGATTGGGTCGTTTTCGACGGAGATGACCCGGTGGCTTCCGGTCTCGCGAGGAACGGCGCCGCCGCCAGCGGCGCGGGCCTGCTTCCGTTTGGCGGACCCGCCGGCGCGCACGACCCGGAAGTCGTTCTCGACGCCGGCCGAGTCGTCCGGCGCGACGGAGCGGCAACCCGCGTCCTCGCGAGCCTTGCCGCGCTCCGTCTCGGAGGCCGCCACCAGCGGAAAAACCTCGCCGCGGCGGCGGCCGCCGGCAGCCTCCTCGGCGTCCGCCGGGACGCGATGGAAGCGGCGGCTTCCGGCTTCTCCGGCCTTCCCCATGCCCTCGAGGAGGCCGGCTCCGTGGCCGGAGTCCGGTTCGTCAACGATTCCCGGGCGACGAACCTCCAGGCGACCCGGGCGGCCCTCGAGGCGCTCTCCGGGGACGCGAGAGATGGAATCCAGCTCATCCTCGGCGGCATCCTCAAGGGCGGCCGATTTGCCGAGCTGGAGGGATCGCTGGGCCCGGTGGAGGGGATTCAGGCGATCGGGCGGACAAGGGACCGGATCGCCGCCGAGATCCGGAGCGTCCCGGTGGAGGTCCACGACACGCTGGAAGAAGCGATGGAGACCGCCCTCCTGCGGTCTCGCCGGGGCGGCATCGTCCTGCTGTCTCCCGGTTGTTCGAGCTTCGATCTGTTCGAGAACTACGGTGATCGGGGCAGGAGGTTCTGCGCGGCCGTCGCCCGCCTGCGCGGCGTTCCCGGAGGCCGGCGGTAATGGCGCAGCGCATGGCCCCCGACCGGCCCCTGTTCCTCCTGACCCTCGGGCTCCTCGTCTTCGGGCTGGTCATGCTCTACAGCGCCTCGGCCATCGTCGCGGACGCCAGCGACCGCAGCCCCTCGTACTTCCTGGGACGCCAGGCAGTGTGGGCGGCGCTCGGTTGTCTGGCGATGATCGCCGTGGCCCGTTCGGACTACCGGGAGCTCAATCGGCCGGCCGTGGTGTGGACGGTCTACGGGATGGTCATCGTGTCGCTCTTCGCTGCGCTGCTCTCGCCCGCCATCAACGGAGTGCACCGGTGGGTGCAGTTCGCCGGTTTCACCTTGCAGCCCTCGGAGCCGGCGCGGCTCGGGCTGGTCGTGGCGCTTGCCCATCTGCTCGCGCTACGGGGCGCCGATTCCTTCCGCACCCTGTTGTTGCCGCTCACCTGCACGGGCTTTCTGGCCGGCCTGATCTATCTCCAGCCCGACCTTGGAACCGCCACCCTGCTGGTGCTGGTCGGGGCCTCCGTGATTTTCCTGGGCGGCGCTCGCCTCAAGCACCTGGCGGGTCTCGCCGCGCTGGGGGTTCCCCTGTTTGCCGCGGGGGTGCTGGCCGCGGACTATCGGATCGCCCGCATCCTCACTTTCCTCGACCCCTTCGCCGATCCGCTGGGCGACGGCTTCCAGTTGAGCCAGTCGCTGATCGCTCTCGGCAGCGGAGGTCTGACGGGGGTTGGCTTCGCCGCCAGTCGCCAGAAACTGCTCTACCTTCCCGAGCCTCACTCGGACTTCGTCTTCTCGGTGGTCGGCGAAGAGCTGGGCTTCATCGGGGCGGGCCTGGTGGTGGTCTTCTTCCTCCTCTTCACCGTTCGGGGACTCGTCGTCTCGAGCCGGGTTCCCGATCGTTTCGGCATGCTGCTCGGGGCGGGCGCCACGCTGACCATCGCTCTGCAGGCCTTCTTGAACTTCAGCGTCGCGACCGCGATTGTGCCCACCACCGGGCTGCCGCTCCCGTTCGTTTCCGCCGGAGGCTCCTCGCTCCTCACCACCCTGCTGGCGGCGGGCCTGGTGCTGTCGGTTTCCCAGAGGGTGCCATGACGGCTTCGAGGCGTCTGTTGATCGCGGCGGCCGGCAGCGGTGGACACATCTACCCGGGTCTTGCGGTGGCCCGCGCCTTCGCCGACCTGGGACCTTCCGAAATCCGCTTCGTGGGTACCGCGAAGGGACTCGAGGGGCGCCTCGTTCCGCGGCACGGGTTCCCGCTCGAGCTCGTGGACGTGCCGCCCATTCGCGGCCGGTCACCCGCCGTTCTGCCGCGCACGTCCCTCAGGCTCCTGCGCTCGATCCGCCAGATGCGGAAGCTGCTGAAGGAGTTCCGTCCCGATGCGGTGTTCGGAACCGGTGGATCGGTGTCCGGAGTGGCGGTGTTCGCCGCCCGGCTCCTCGGCATTCCGTCGCTGATTCTGGAGCCCAACGCCGAGCCCGGATTCGCGACCCGCTGGAGCGCTCCGTTCGCGACCGAAGTCGCCGTGGCGTGGGAAGCCACCCGGCGCTACTTCGGGCGTCCGGCGCTCGTCGCCGGAATCCCTGTCCGCCGGGAATTCTCCGGGGTGGGGCCTCCGCCCGGCAACAACGGAACCGTGTCGGTGCTCGTCACCGGCGGCAGCCAGGGGGCCTCCCGGCTGAACCGGCTGGTCGTGGACTCGCTGCCCGCGCTTCGCGAGCGGAGCGGCCATCTCCGGATCACCCATCAGACGGGTTCCGCCGAGGAAGCCCGGGTTCGCGACGCGTATCGCGATGCGGGGCTCGGCGCCCGAGTGGTGGCCTATCTCGACGACATGCCCCAGGAGATGGCGGCGGCGGATCTGGTGGTCGGCCGGGCGGGAGCCATCACCTGCGCCGAGCTGATGGCGGCCGGCCGGCCGGGAATCCTGGTGCCGGCGCCGGTCGCGGGTGGTCACCAGCGGCAAAACGCGGCGGCGCTCGCCGAGGCGGGGGCGGCGCTCACGATGGACGAAGGCGCCTCGGGAACGGAGTTCGCGCGCTCGCTCTGCTCCCTTCTGGACGACCCGTCCCGCCGGGCGGACATGTCGAGCGCGGCGCGCCAGCTCGTCCGCGACCGCCCGGCGGAACGGCTCGCGGCCCGGCTTCACGACCTCGCCGGAGGTTCGGCATGAACGGCCGGGTGCGGCGGTTCTCGCCCTCGGGGGCGGGGAGCGGGCTCCTGTTCTCCAAGCGAACCCGGGTGCACTTCGTGGGCATCGGGGGAGTCGGGATGAGCGGCATCGCCGAGGTGCTGCTGAACCTCGGGTACCCGGTCAGCGGCTCCGACCTCCGGATGGGCGCGAGCGTTCGGCGGCTGGCGGAGCTCGGCGCCATCGTGTTCGAGGGACACGCGGCGGAGCAGGTCGAAGCCGCCGACGTGGTGGTCATCTCATCGGCGGTGCAGCAAGACAACCCCGAGGTGCTGGCCGCGCGGGAGCGGCAACTCCCCATCATTCCGCGCGCCGAGATGCTCGCCGAACTGATGCGGATGAAGTTTGCGGTGGCCGTCGCCGGGTCGCACGGCAAGACGACGACGACTTCGATGACCTCCGTTCTGCTCGATCACGCGGGCCTCGATCCGACGACGGTGATCGGCGGCCGGGTGGCGACGATCGGCGGCGGCGCGCGGGTCGGGAAGTCCGAAATCCTGGTGGCGGAGGCCGACGAGTCCGACCGCACCTTCCTGCGGCTGCTCCCCGTGCTCGCGGTGGTCACGGGAATCGACCGCGAGCATCTCGACGCCTACGAAGGGATGGACGATCTCGTGGATTCCTTCCTGCGGTTCATCAACATGACGCCGTTCTACGGGGGAGCGATCGTCTGCATCGACTCCGGGAATGTGCGGTCGCTGCTGCCGCGCATCCGCCGGCGGGTCATCACCTACGGGCTCTCTCCCGACGCCGAGGTGTCGGCCGAAGGGATCTCCATCTCCGAGGAAGGGACCCGTTACGAGCTGCGGATCCGCGGCGGTCTGGCCGGTGCGGTCCGTCTGAAGCAGCCGGGGCGGACGGCAGTCCTGAACAGCCTGGCCGCCGCCGCCGTCGGACTCGAGTTCGGCCTCGGAACTCCGGCGATCCGCAAGGGCCTCGAAGCCTTCACGGGAGTCGAACGCCGGTTCCAGATGCGCGGGACGGTGGGCGGGGTCCGGATCGTGGACGACTACGCCCACCACCCGACCGAGATCAAGGAGACGCTCGAAGCGGCCCGGAGCGCGTTTTCCGCCCGCACGGTGGCGGTTTTCCAGCCGCACCGCTTCAGCCGGGTTCGTGACCTGCAGGAGGAGTTCTGCCGGGCCTTCGGCGACGCGGACGTCGTTGTGGTCACGGACATCTACCCGGCGCGTGAGAAGCCCATTCCCGGCGTGGACGGCGAAGCGCTCGCCAAGGGAATCCGCGCCTCGGGGCATCCCGACGTGCGCTATCTGGGCGGCCTCGAGGAGGTCGCGAGCCGGTTGGCGCCCGATCTCCGGGCCGGTGACGTGGTGCTGACCCTCGGGGCGGGAAGCATCACCCGGCTTCCGGAACTGCTGCAGGAGGTGCTCCGTGAACGGGTGGCGTGACTGGCGGGCGAAGGACCGGACAGGCTCGATGCCCGTCGAACTCCCGCCCCGCCTCGACCCGGACGCCCGGCGCCGTGCGGTGGACCGGGAACCTCGCCTGGTGGCTCCTCCGGCGCCCAGAACCCCGCTGCCGCGGTTGGTCGCCCGCATTGCGGCCGGATCCTTGGGCCTCGCGCTGGCTGCCGGAGTCGTGGTCGGGAGGACGACGGCCGTCCAAGCCGCCAGTGCCGCGCCGGAAAGCGGTCCGGCGCAGTTGCAGATCCGGGGAGCGTGGCATCTGAACGGATCTCCGGACGCCGAGATCGCCGGGTCCGGCAGGCTGTTCGCCGATGCGGCAGCCATCCGCGAGCAGCTTCTCGCGACGGGAATCCCCGAGCGCGTCTCGGTGAAACGGCTACTGCCCGGCGGCATCCTGGTGGATGTCGTGGAAAAGCGTGCTGTGGCGCTCCTCGACTGGGACCCGCCCGCTGCCCTTGCCGCGGATGGAACAGTTCTCGGACCCGCGACGGTTGCCGATTTCGCGTGGGCTGACGCGGCGGACCTGGTACTCATCCGAGGCGCCGGCCGCAACGATGCCGATTTCACCCGGCGCGCGGCGCTGGCCGGCCGGCTGGGCGCGGCGCTGTCCCGCCGTCCCGAACTGGACCGGCTCGTTTCCGAGGTGGACGTGAGCGGCGGTCCTTACCGGGTGCAGGTGATCCTCCGGTCACCGGCGCTCCCGATCCTGTTGAGCGAACGGGGCTTCTTGGAGGGCCTGGAACGCGTAGCCGGGCTCTTGCCCGATCTGGTCGAGCGCTGGCCGCGGCTCGTACGGGTTGACGCCCGGGTCCCGGACCGGTTTCTCGTCCGCACCGAGCCGGCAGCGGTCCTCGAGGAGCTGACGGCCCACCCTGAGGGGGGACAGACGCAATGATGAGGCCGGCGGATCTGCTCTGCGGCATTGACATCGGATCCGATCAGGTGCGCACCGTGCTCGCCCGGGCGCCCGAGGCCCTGTCCGAAACGGATGACGGCACGGAACTCGAGGTGCTCGCGGTCGGTCAGGCCGAGTCGCGGAACTCGGTCCAGTACGGTGAGGTCGTCCGGCTCGGGGGCGTCACGGAGGCCGTCCGCCAGGCGGTCGAGGAAGTCGAACAGACCGCCGGCGTGGAAGTCGGGTCGGCTCTTGTTTCGGTAGGCAGCCGGACTCGCCGCAGCATCAACTCCTCCGGGGCGATTTCCATCCTGACGCCGCATCACCGCATTGCGGAGTCCGACGTCTACCGGGCGGTCATGGCGGCCGTGCCCCGGGACGGCGGCACGGCGTGGCTCCGTCCTCCGTTCGAACTCCTGCACGCGCTTCCCCAGGAGTTCTGGGTGGATGATCTCGATTCCACCGACAACCCGACGGGCTGGACCGGCGAGAAGATCGAATCGCATGTTCATCTGGTTAGCTGCCCCCGAGCCACCCTCCACCGCATCGAGGAGGCGGTGAACGGCGCCGGCATCCGCATCGAGCGCCTGGTGGCCGCCCCGTTGGCGCTCGGGCACGGCGTCCTCAACGCGGAAGAACGCCAGGAGGGAGTCGTCCTCCTCGACATCGGCGCGATGACGACCGAGATCGCGGTGTTCCGGGGCGACGCGCTGCGCCATTCGGACCTGATGCCGAGCGGCGGCAGGGCTTACACGAAGGATCTCGCTCTCGGACTCAAGACGTCCCATGCCCACGCCGAGCAGGCCAAGCGCCGCTATGGCGTTGCCCTCGTCGAAAAGGTCCCCGAGGACGAATACTTCGAGATGCAGGTTTCGGGCGGCGGCTACCCCAAGCAATGGCGGCGCCGGCTTCTTGCCGATGTGCTCCAGCAGCGGGCGGAGAGCGATCTCACCAAGATCCGCGACCAGTTGACCCGGGTGCTTCGGGACGTCCCGCGGACGATGGTGTTCACCGGCGGCGGAGCCAATCTCGACGGGCTGAGCGATGTGGCGCGGTTGGTCTTCGGCGCCTACGTCGAGAGCCGGGGCCCCCAGGAACTGACCGGCCGCCGCGATCTCGCGGCGCGGCCCGACTTCGCCTGCGCCATGGGCCTTTGCCGCTACGGCCTCATGCAGCGCCGCCGTGCGCCCGCAGCCAGGTCCCGCTTCCCGCTCTCGGAAATGCGCCGCGCCATCGGCGACGGCCTGAGGCGGGTCACCGGACGCTTCCGAAACGGCCAATGACGACTTTTTCCCTTCGACTTCAACCCCAAGGAGCGCACTCATGATCTTCTTCGCCGAAGAACCAACGCCCAAGGTCACCGACCCCGGAGCCGGCCTGACCGAAACGGAGAAGGCCGCGGCCCTGGAGCCGCCGCCAGAGATCGCCGCGGAGCCGGTCCCCGCCGAGCAGCCGGCGCTCTTTGCCAGCGCGGACGTCGCGAGCCCGCACGTCGCAAGGCAGGACAAGCTCGACGGCCCGGAGGAGACCCCGGCGGAAGCCCTGGCTGCCGAGCCTGGAGAAGCGGCGGTAGTGGCGGCGGAGGCGACCGCGCCGGCCGAGGCGTCCGTGGCGACCGCCGACGAGGCGACAGCCGCGGCCGACGCACCGGAAACGGCCGTGGAGGAACCGGCAGCCGCCGTGGTGGGGCCGCCGGTTGACAAGAAGAAAGCCGCTCTGCCTGCCGCTCCGCCCGCGGAGGCGCTGGCCGAGCCGTTTGGCGACGTGACGGAAAAGCGCGCCGTCATCAAGGTCATCGGTGTCGGCGGTGGCGGCGGCAACGCCGTCAACCGGATGATCGAGGCGGGAGTGACCGGCGTCGAATTCATCGCCGCGAACACCGACGCCCAGGTGCTCGAGCTGTCGAAGGCGCCGGTGAAGATCCAGTTGGGGTGCGAGCGGACCGGCGGCCTCGGCTGCGGAGGCGATCCCGAAGTGGGGCGGCTCGCGGCTCGCGACGACATGGGCCGCCTCATCGACGTGCTGGCCGGCGCCGACATGGTCTTCATCACCGTGGGTGAGGGAGGGGGCACCGGCACCGGTGCAGCGCCGGTGATCGCCTGCGTCGCGCAGGAGATCAAGGCCCTCTGCGTTGCGGTGGCGACCAAACCGATGACCGTCGAGGGCAAGCACCGAAAGACGACGGCCAACGAAGGGATTCGCGAACTTCGCGAGTTCGTGGACACCCTCATCTGCGTTCCGAACGACCGGGTCGTCAAGGTGTACGGGAACCTCAAGATCCGCGACGCGTTCCGGAGCGCGGACGATGTGGTCCGGCAGGCCGTTCAGGGGATCTCGGACCTGATCCAGGTCCCGGGGGAGATCAACCTGGACTTTGCCGACGTCCGTTCCGCCATGCGGCTGCGCGGAGAGGCCGTCATGGGCATCGGGCAGGCCTCGGGTGAAGCCCGGGTGGAAGCGGCCACGGAAGCGGCCATCTCTTCGCCGCTGCTCGAGGACACCTCGATTCAGGGGGCGACGAGCATCATCGTCAACGTCACCGGGGGTGACAGTCTCACGCTGAACGAGGTGCAGCGCGCCGTCGAGGTCGTCCGGGACGCCGTGGCGCCCGAGGGGACCGGAATCTATGGATCGGCGGACCCCGAACCGGGAGACAACATCCTGATCGGGACTGCCCTCGACCCGAGAATGGACGAGACGGGCGAGATCAAGGTGACCGTGGTCGCTACCGGGCTTCCCGACCGGAACCGGGCGAACGCGACCCCCAACGATTTCGCGAACTACACCACCACCCGCGCGACCGGTACGTTCGGTTCGCGGGGGGTGGCGCCGGCGCCGGCGCCGGCGCCGGCCCGATCCGGTCCGGCGAACCGGGCCGACGCGGTCTCCGGGAGGGTTGGCCGAACCATCCCGAAACTGGACACCCTCCCCAAGATCTCCGATTCGGACGCGAACCGTGTAGAGGCGAAGGGGAACGGAAACGGGTCGAACCAGAAGAGCGACCGGGGTAGTGCTTCCGGCTCGCGGCTCGTAATCGACGAGCCCGTGTCCCTTTCCGAGGACGTGGGGGATGACCGCTGGGGCGACCTCGAGACGCCCCCGTATTTGCACCGCCGCCGGTAGGGGGGTGCCGCTGTCCGTCCGTGAATGAGAGCCCAATGACCGCCCGACTCGCCAGCGATCGCCCGCTGCTCTTCGGCGGCGACTGGACCAAGACGAAGCTGGACATCATCGAGAGGTATCTGAACGCCTACACGACGGCGCTGAAGGGCCAGCGATTCAACCTGATGTACATCGATGCCTTCGCAGGCACAGGGCGGGTGGGGATCCCCAAGGAAGACGCAGAGGGCCGCGAACTGCTACGGGGCTCCGTTGAGCGTGCACTCGCGGTGCGAGACCGAGCTTTCGATCATCTGGTCCTGATCGAGAAGGACGAAGCGCAGTATCGCGAACTGCTGACCCTCCAGCGAAAACACTCGGGTCGCGATATCCGGGTTCTGAACGAGGACGCAAACATCGTCCTGCGTGATCTTGGCAAGGATTGGAGAGGTTGGCGTGGCGTCCTCTTTCTTGACCCGTTTGGTACTCAGGTCGATTGGACAACGGTTCAGTCCATCTGCCACACAAACGCCTTGGACACCTGGGTGCTGTTTCCGGTCGGCACCATCCAGAGGATGCTCCCGAGGTCTCGTAGGCCGGACGAGATCAGCCCGAAATGGGTCCGTCGGCTTGACCGGATTTATGGAGGCGACAGCTGGAGAGATCTCTACTCTCTGTCTGAACAGCTGCCTCTTCTGGGCCCTCGACAGGAACGAAGAGAACCGGGAGTGTCCGGATTGCTACGCATCTACCAACGACAGCTCCGCGACCTGTTCGGAAACAGGTTCCTCGACAAGTCGGGAACATTGCGGAACTCTAGGGATTCCCCGCTGTTCGAACTCCTCTTCGTTGTGGGTAACGCAGCAGGCAATCGCCCGGCGAAGAACATCGCTGGCCACCTTCTGAGGGACATCTAGGCATGGCAACTGGGAGCAGGATTGAATGGACAGAAGCGACCTGGAACCCGGTTACCGGCTGCACGAAGATCAGTCACGGCTGCAAGAACTGCTACGCCGACCGAATGTCGCGTCGGCTTCAAGCCATGGGTGTTCCCAAGTACCGCGACGGGTTCTCGGTGGTCGTGCACCCTCAAGTGCTCGCTGACCCGCTCCAGTGGCGAACGCCGCGGCTCGTATTCGTCAACTCCATGTCGGACCTCTTCCATCAGGCGGTCCCTACCGCGTTCATCGAGGCCGTGTTCGAAGTCATGAACGAGGCACCGCAACATACCTTCCAGGTGCTCACCAAGCGGCCGTCCCGCGTTCGCCTCCTGAACTCGCGACTTCAATGGGCCCCCAACATCTGGCTCGGTACAAGCATCGAATCCGTACATTGGTTGAACCGTTTGGACTGCCTGCGGGCGACCGACGCTCAGACGAAGTTTCTATCCTTGGAGCCGTTACTCGGACCGCTACCAGGCCTGACGCTCGAAGGAGTACATTGGGTGATCGCAGGAGGAGAGTCTGGGCCCGGAGCCAGGCCGATGGATGCAGAGTGGATTCGCAACATCCGGGACGCCTGCGTCGGGAATGGCGTGCCCTTCTTCTTCAAGCAATGGGGTGGCGTCTTCAAGAAGCGGACGGGGCGGACCCTGGACGGCAGGGTGTGGGACCAGTTTCCCGAACAACGCCTCGCGTGACGGTTCTGGTGGTGGGCGGCTTCTGATGGCGCGCAACGAGGAGCGCACGTTGAAAGCGCGCTCGCGGCTCGTCTACGCCAGCGGAGTCCTGTGTGGCGACCGGCTAGTCTCCTGTCGTCAGGGAACTTCGGTGCTCTAGAAGGGTGGGGCGTCCCGACATTCTCGCGAAGTGCCCGGCACCACCCCTGTGGCTGTGGAGACCACCCGGATGGCCCACCGGTTTTCGAATACCAACATCCGGTTGGCACCGCGCCAGCTCTCCCGGTGGGGGCGCGTAGCGCCGCGAGACCGCGCGCCCCTGATCGAGAACCGGTGACGCTTAGCCACGCCGTCCTTCATCACCCATTGGAGCCGCGCTCGCCCCTTGCCTTCCCCGTTGCTCCGGACGGATTCCGGTGGAGGAACTTGTCCGTTGGCGCTGCGGAACCGTTCATGGCGCTCCTCGCCGACCGCTTCCCGGCCCCGCACGGCTTCACCTGCCGCGTGCGGAACCGTCAAGCAAACCCTTCTCGGTTCGGAATCCGCGACCAGGCGGAAACCGATCTGGACCTGCTCGAGCGCACCACCGGTGTCCGCGCCGTGTACTCACTGCGGCAGGTGCACGGCAACGACGTGCGCCTGGTGAACGAATCTCAGCGACCCGGTGATCCGCCGACCGGCGACGCTCTGGTGACGCGGATCTCGGGGACCGCCGTCGCGATCAAGGCTGCCGACTGCGTCCCGGTACTGCTCGCGGACCCCGTCTCGGGAGCCGTTGCCGGCGCGCACGCGGGATGGCGCGGGACTCTGGTGCGGGTGGTCGAGGCGGCCGCCCGCAGGCTGGCCGCCGAGGCCGGTGCTCCCACTTCCCGACTCAAGGCCGTGATCGGACCCGCGATCCGCGCCTGTTGTTTCGAGGTCGGGCCTGAGGTGGTCTCCGCATTCAGCGAGCACGGGCACGACGTGGACCGGTTTCAGGTCCGGCCGAGCGGGCCGGAACGCCCGCACCTCGACCTCCCGCTCGCGAACCGGCTGCAGCTCCTCGAAGCGGGGCTGGAGCCGGACGCGATCGAGGACGCTTCGCTCTGCACGCGTTGCGAGCCGATGTTCCACTCCTACCGGCGAGAGGGACCCGGGGTGGGGCGGAATTGGTCGGTCGTAGCGGCATCCGGGCGGTAGCGAGTCTCGCTCGTCCTGCGGTTCGCAGGAAAGGGCAAGACTCCCCAGCAGCATTCGTACCTTGATAGAGTGTGTCTATCACAGCGATAGACACAATGTCTTGGACGAATCAGCCGTCCGGCTTCAGACTGGTGGCGCTCGAACCAGACTCGAACTCAGGCCCGGGAAGCCAGGAGTGGCCTCGCGCGCCGGATGTCCCACGCATCGGGAGACAGACCAAATGCTGAAGCGAACGTTAGCCGTAGCCGTGCTGTTGGCCGTTGGAATCGGCCCAGTCGCGCCGAACCACACCGCCCTTGCCCAAGAGGGCGCGCCGACCAACGAGGACTGGTGGCCCAATCGGCTGGACCTCGATCCGCTGCGGCTCAACTCTCCGGGTTCCAGTCCGCTGGGCGACGACTTCGACTACGGCGAGGCGTTCGACAGCCTCGACCTCGCCGCCCTCAAGGCCGAGTTGGCCGCGTTGCTGACCACTTCCCAGAGCTGGTGGCCCGCCGACTTCGGCCACTACGGACCCTTCTTCATCCGGATGTCCTGGCACAGCGCCGGAACGTACCGGGAGGTGGACGGCAGGGGCGGCGCCGACGGCGGCCAGCAGCGGTTCGCGCCCCTGAACAGTTGGCCCGACAACGCCAACCTCGACAAGGCGCACCGGCTGCTCTGGCCGATCAAGGCGAAGTACGGCCGGGCGATCTCGTGGGCGGACCTGATCGTCCTCGCCGGCACCGTCGCCATGGAATCCATGGGCTTCGAGACGCTCGGTTTCGCCGGGGGCCGCGAGGACGACTGGGCGGCCCTCGAGGTGAACTGGGGTCCGGAGGGCGAGTGGCTCGGCGCGGACCGCCGCGACGGCAACGGGGATCTGAAGCCTCCTCTCGGCGCCACCCAGATGGGCCTGATCTACGTGAATCCCCAGGGGCCGGGCGGGAACCCGGACCCGCGGGCGGCCGCCGACGCCATCCGGGAAGCCTTCGGCCGGATGGCGATGGACGACGAGGAGACGGCTGCCCTCATCGCGGGCGGACACACCTTCGGCAAGGCCCACGGCGCCGCGCCGGCGGCCGGGAACGTGGGGGTCGAGCCGGAGGGCGGCGCCCTCGAGGCGCAGGGTTTCGGGTGGGAGAACACCTACGGCGAGGGTCGCGGCAAGGACACGATCACGAGCGGTCTCGAAGGCGCCTGGACCAGCAGTCCCGCCCGCTGGACGAACAGTTTCCTCGAGAACCTGTACCGGTTCGAGTGGGTCCAGACGACGAGTCCCGGCGGCGCCATCCAGTGGATTCCCGAAGGCGGCGCTGGCGCGAACCTGGTGCCGGACGCTCACGACGCGTCCCTCCGCCACGCCCCGATCATGCTGACCACCGACCTCGCGCTGAAGGTGGACCCGATCTATCGCGAGCTGACGTCGCGCTGGCTCGAAAACCCCGACGAGTTCGAGGACGCTTTCGCCCGCGCCTGGTTCAAGCTCACCCACCGCGACCTGGGACCTGTCTCCCGGTACCGCGGCGACCTCGCGCCGGACCAGGTCTTCACCTGGCAGGACCCGGTTCCCGCGGTGGACCACACCCTGATCGACGCGCAGGACGCCCAAATCCTGAAGGCGGACATCCTTGGCGCCGGTCTTTCGAGCGCGGAACTCGTGCGCGTCGCCTGGGCCTCGGCCTCCACCTTCCGCGCCACGGACATGCGGGGCGGCGCCAATGGCGCCCGGGTCCGGCTGGCCCCCCAGAAGGACTGGGGCGCCAACGATCCGCAGGAGCTGGCCCGCGTGTTGGCGGCCCTCGAAGGGGTCCAGCGCGACTTCAACGGAGCCCAGTCGGGTGACAAGCGGGTTTCTCTCGCCGACCTGGTCGTACTGGGCGGCGCCGCCGGCATCGAACTCGCCGCCGAGCGCGGCGGCGTGCGGGCGCGGGTTCCCTTCGAGCCGGGCCGCACCGACGCCTCCGAGGCGCAGACCGACATTCACGCGTTCAACCTCCTCGAGCCCCGGGCGGACGGCTTCCGGAACTACTTCGCGAGCGGCAACGTGCGGACCCCGGCCGAGATGCTGGTGGAAAAGGCGTCGCTCCTGACCCTGACCATTCCCGAGATGTCGGTGCTGGTCGGGGGAATGCGGGCCCTCGACGCCAACGCCGGCGGCGCGTCCCACGGCGTGTTCACGGAACGGCCCGGCGCGCTGAGCAACGACTTCTTCGTGAACCTGATCGACATGTCCACCAGGTGGTCCGAGTCCGACACGCCGGGGGTGTACGAGGGTCGTGACCGCGCGAGCGGCGATCTCAGGTGGACCGCCACCGGGGTGGACCTGATCTTCGGCTCGAACTCCGAGCTGCGGGCCGTTGCCGAGTTCTACGCGGCGGACGATGCGGGCGAGCAGTTCGTCCACGACTTCGTGGCGGCGTGGGCGAAGGTGATGACCCTGGACCGCTTCGACCTCGATCGGTAGGCAGGACCGGAAGGGGACGGCGGCGGGGCCTTCTGCGCCGCCGTTCGTTCCTTTACCCCGCGCGCACCGCGCGCCCCACTGCGCCGGCGATCTCTCGCATCACCGCGGCGAGCGCCGAGCGTCGCCGCCAGGCGAGTACGACCGTGCGATGCGGCACCGGCTCCGTAATCGGGCGTGTCCTGAGGTCTGATCGGGGAATCTCGGCGGGCATCGCCATCCGCGGCAGCAAGGTGATCCCCATGTTGGCGGACACCATCTGCACCAGGGTCGGCAGGCTCGTGGCTCGAACGCTGAGTTGCTCGACGCCGCGCCGGCTGCAGAACTCGATGACCTGATCGCGAAAGCAGTGCCCCTCATCGAGCAGCAGAATGCGCTCCCCCTGCAGGCGGTTGAACGGGATGGGCGCGGACCCGCGGCCCAAAGGGTGGCCGGCTGGCGTCGCCAGCACGAACGGATCGTCTTCGATCGTTTCGTAGTCGAGGTCGGCGATGCCTGCCTCCAGAGCGAGGAACCCGCCGTCGAGTTTGCCCTGACGGATCCCGCGAATCAGTGCGTCCGTCTTCTCCTCCAGCCACGTCAGCGTGAGACGCGGATGCTCCTTTCGCAGCGCCCGGGTGGCGGTGGGGAGCAGGTAGGGCCCGATGGTCGGAATCGCGCCGATGCGCAGCGTGCCCGCACGGGGATCCAGGAACTGGCTCGTGGCGCTCCGGACATCATCCACGTCAGCGAGAACGCGCCGCATGCGTTCAATGAGTTCCGATCCCGCCGTGGTGATCATCATGCCCCGGCGATCACGCTCGAACAGTTGTACCCCGAGCGCTTCTTCCAACGCACGCACCTGCGCACTCAGCGACGGTTGGGATACGTGGCACTGCTCCGCCGCCCGGTGGAAACCGGAGGCATCGGCCACTGCGACCGCGTACTGGAGTTGCCGAAGGGTGAAACTGTAGGACTTCATCGCGTGATAGAGGATAACTATCAACAGGAGCCCGTTCCGGTTGGCGTCGCGAGTCTTCGCCCCCTTGGTCTTGCAAACGCCAGCCGTGAGGACTGCCCGGCGCTGCAAGTTGGTTACGGCTGTGGGGGTGGGTGGGGTTGACTCGTTTCGCGGCCCTCTCGGGCCGCGATGCCGGCTGGAAGCCGGCGCTCCGAGCCCCTACGCCACCAGGCGGTCGGCCTTGGCGAGCTGGTCCTTGAGGAGACTGTCCTTCATGCCGGTGTCCATGAAACTCCAGGGGAGTTCCTCGTCGAGTTCACGCTGCCGGTAGAGGTAGGAGTCCAGGGAGAGTCCGGCGTCCTTGAGACTCCGGTTCAGGCCGCGGCCCTCGGCAAGCGCGAGGATCACCGGAGCCAGGCGGCGATCGCCCAGCGCCAGCAGCGCCTGGAGCCGTTCCATCCGCGGGGACTTGCAGTGCGCTTCGACCCCGGAAAGGGCCCCCAGTTCGCGCTGGAGATAGCGGATGCGCGCGTTCAGTACCGGCAGCGGCGCCATCGGGCGCCACTGGAACGGGGTGCCCGGTTTCGGGATGAAAGGGTTGACGCTCGCGATGGTGCGGCCCCCGCGCCGTTTCGCCTTGACGAGGTCCCGGATTCGGCGCACCAGCGGCACGATGGCCTCCACGTCCGTATCGGTTTCGCCTGGTAGTCCCACCATCAGGTAGAGCTTCAGGTTTTCGACGCCCGCTTCCAGCAGGGTCTGGGTCTTGGCGAAGATCTCGTCATTCGTGACCCGCTTGTGGATCGCCTTCCGCAGCCGGTCCGTTCCCACCTCGGGAGCGATGGCGACGGTTCTTTCCCCGCTCTCCGCGAGCGGCCGGGCGAACTCGTCGCGCACGTCCTCGAAGCGGATGGACGAAACGCTGACCCGGAAGCCCTGGTCGCGGAGATTCGAAACCAGCGGCACGATCTCCCGATGGGCGCCTACCGCCGTCGAGACCAGCCCGATCCGGTCGGTGTGGGGGCGCGCGGTGCGCGCCAGCGCCAGCAGGCGCTCGACCTCGAAGGACCGCTTCGGCAGGTAGTTGTAGCCGGCCCAGCAAAACCGGCAGAGTGTCGGACAACCGCGCGAGACCTCGACGAGGAACTTGTCCGACATCTCGGTGTCCTGGGTGAGGATGTAGGTGGCCGGAGGCGGAAACCGGGCGTCCTTTCCCATGCGCGCCCGCACCACCTGGTGTCCACCGCGGATCCGGCGATGGAGGACCCGTCCCTCGGGCGCGTATTCGACCTCGTGGGTAGCCGGCACGTAGAACCCGGACTCCTCGGCCAGACCCTGGAGGCGCCCTTCGCGGGTTTCCGCCTGCAGGACGCCGGTGAGGGCCGGGAGGAGAGCCTCCGCTTCGCCCACCCCGAAGGCGTCCACGAAGGGCGCGAGCGGTTCGGGGTTCAGGAAGGTGACCGGGCCGCCGGCGATCACGAGCGGATCCCGGGCCGTGCGGTCCTTGGCGAGTGGAGGGATTCCGGCGAGCTGGAGCATCTCGACGAGATGGACCACGTCGGGTTCGAAGGTGATGGAAAACGCCGCCACGTCGAAGCCGCGAACGGGACTTCCACTCTCGAGCGTCCGCAGGGGTAGTCCGGTCCTTCGGTACTCGTCCATTTCGGCCCGGTCGGGAAGGAAGAACCGCTCGCTTACCGTGTCCGGCAGCAGGTGGAAGAAACGGTGCACCGCCTGGAAGCCCACGTTGGACATGCCGAGCGCGTAACGGTTCGGGTAGCCGACGGCGACCCGGAGACCTCCCGCCCCGCGCGCCGGCGGGACCGGGAAGCCGGTGTCGGGCCCTTCGAGCCAGGTTTCCCGAGCGCGCCTTGTCTCGGCCCGTTCTCTGAGGAGCCGGCTCATGCCGCGGGCGCGTCCGCTTCGAGGAACAGGATGCGGGCGCAGGACTCGCACGCGTGGATCGAGCGATCGGCGTGGATTTCCTCGAGGAGCTGGGGCCGGAGCCGCACGTTGCACGCCGAGCAGCGTTCGTCCCGCACCGGCGCCACCGCGATCCCCCGCCGAGCCCCGCGGATTCGCTCGTAACGGCCGGCGATCTCTTCGGAGAGACGCGCGAAGGTCGCTGCCCGACGGCTCAGAAGCTGATCGCGTTTTTCTTCCTGCTCCCGGGCCTTCGACCGGATGTCGGCCTTTCGCGCTTCCAGCACGGTGCTGCGTTCGCCAAAAGTGCGCTTGCGGTCGGCCAGCTTTCCTTCGAGGTCGTCGGACTTTTCCATCAGGGCGAGGATCCGGTCCTCGACCGTTCCGATCCTCGTCTTCGTGTTGGTGATCTGCTGCTGGAGTCCCTTGTATTCCTCGTTGCTGCGCGCGCCGAGCAACTGGTCGCCGTATTTGTCCGCGTTCGCCTCGGCCTCTTCGAGTTCGGTCTCGGCGCGCCGGCGCTCGGCCGTGGTCTCGCGGAGTTCCTCCTCGACTGCCTGAACGTGGGATCTGGCCGCCTCGATCTCGTTGTCGATGCCCTCGAGGGCGCCCGGCACCCGCGCGAGATCCCGATCGTAGGCCGCCAGCCGTATATCGAAGTCCTGGACTTCCCGGAGCGTCGAAAGCTCGGGAAGCATGGCCTCAATCCCCCGTGGGAGGTGCGCTGCGCGCAACTCCGGGTTGAACCCCGGCAAGACCCCGGCCGGTGGGCCCACCAGGACTTGAACCTGGGACCAACCGGTTATGAGCCGGCCGCTCTGACCACTGAGCTATGGGCCCGGCCCCGCTCATCATTCGGAGAACTGCCGCAGTTTGCGGGCGCGCGCCGGGTGACGCAACTTGCGGATGGACTTGGTTTCGATCTGCCGAATGCGCTCGCGGGTCACCTCGAACTGCTTGCCCACCTCCTCCAGGGTCTTCTCCTGGAGGCCGCCGAGGCCGAACCGGCTTTCGAGCACGGCTTCTTCGCGGGGGGTCAGTGTTTTCAGGACGGCTTCGATGGTTTCCTGGAGCCGCTTGTTGATGACGAGATCCTGCGGTGAAGGGGCGTTCGGGTCCTTGATGAAGTCGCCGAGATGCCCGTCGTCGTCCTCGCCGATCGGCGTCTCCAAAGATATTGGCTCCTGGGCGATCTTCATGACCTTCCGGACCTTGGACGGGGTCATGCCCATCCGGTCCGCGATCTCCTCCTGGCGAGGCTCCCGGCCGAGCTCCTGTACGAGGCTCCGTTGGGTCCGGTGCAGCTTGTTGATGGTCTCGTGCATGTGGACCGGGATGCGAATGGTCCGGGCCTGGTCCGCGATCGCCCGGGTGATGGCCTGACGGATCCACCAGGTGGCGTAGGTAGAGAACTTGTAGCCGCGCCGGTACTCGAACTTGTCCACCGCCTTCATGAGGCCGATGTTGCCCTCCTGGATGAGATCCAGGAACTGGAGCCCGCGGTTCGTGTACTTCTTGGCGATCGAGACCACGAGCCGCAGGTTCGCCTGGACGAGATCCTGCTTGGCGAGCTGGGCGCGTTCCTCGCCGAGATCGATGTTGGCGGCCGCGGCCTCCAGTTCGGGCTGCACTTCGAGCCGCGCCGACTTGATCTTCTTGGCGCTGCCGAACTCGGGCATGACGTGGCCGGCGCGGTCGAGCGTTTCCTGGGCCTCGCGCTGGCGACCCATGACCTCGCGGCGGAGCGCTGTCTTGGTCTCGCGGGTCGTGTCCTCGGCGGCGTCGATTTCCCTCCGGAGGGCGGCGCAGATCGCGACCTCGTGGGTGGCCCGGCGCGCCTCGAGGGAAAGGACCTTCAGTTCTTCCATCCAGCGACTGAGCAGCCCGTCGGTCGGACGCATGGTCCAGATGATGTGGCTCATCTTGATCCGCGAGCGGGCCGCGGCATTCGCCCGGCGGCGATAGGTCCGGGTGCGGCGGGCCACGCCGCGGAGAAGGGACACCCGCCGCCGATACAGCTTGTACTCCGCTTCGAGCTTGAGGAGCGCAGCGAGAATCCGCTCCCGGTGCTGGTCGTGACGGATGGTGGTCCCACCCTCGGCAACTTCGAAGTTCTCCCGCAACTGCATCGTGTCCGCCTCGATCTGCGGCCGGAACTCAACGAGCAGCTTGGAGATGATGTAGAGGCGGCGGGTGATGGCGCGTTTCGAGCGGTTCTTGCCGCGCTCGATGCGTTTGGAGATCCGGACCTCGCCCTCCCGGTCGAGCAGGGGAACGACACCCATCTCGCGGAGGTACATCCGGACGGGGTCGTTCGTGCGCTCGATGGCGCTCGGTGTCAGGTCGAGGGTGGTGCCTTCGGTGTCGCGGGACTTCTCGTATTCCTCCTCGGACTCGTAAATCGGGATGCCCCATTCCGTGAGGCTCTCCAGGAACTCCTCGGGCGGGTCGTCGCCCCAGGCCTCCTGCAGCTCTTCGGTCAGCAGATAGCCACGGTCCTTGCCAAGCGCGACGAGCGCCTTGACTTCGTTGGTCTGGGCTTCGACTCCGAAGTCACGGAGCAGCTCCAGATCGTACCCGGGGGTTTCCGCTTGTTCCATGGTTGATCCTCCGGGCGAGCTCTCGGAACCGATGCTCAGTCCCTTCCCGTTGCCGGCTTCACGGTCCGGTCGCGAAAGAGGACAGGGGCCGGGTTTCGAAGTCCCGGCTCCGCACGGGCAAGGTGGTCAGCCGACGAACGGGGGTCCGCCGGCATACTCATTCGGTTGGTGGCGGCCGCGGACAGACGCTCTCCGCAAACTCTCCAGGAAAGCAATTCCCCATGGGAACGGACAGCAGGTGCGCGCAAGGTCGAATCAGTCCGGCGTTCAACCCGATCGTTCGCCGGCCGGGCGACGCCAAACAGCAACCCGGCACTCTAGCATGTGGAAGGCCGCACGCCCCCGGCGTCCAACGCCTAACAGCCTGTGGTGAAACCCGCGTGAGCGCCGAACCCCCACCGGGAGAACTGGGGGCGAGGCGCCCGGCTGACAAGGCGCGTGAGGCCGGAATACCGAGTGTATTTCGGCCGAAACGCAACGA
>Ga0209021_1000376_pt1 | contig 57861 bp, 48 predicted proteins | sample PinacodermFT_FD_187299 | JGI IMG/M metagenome (GOLD analysis project Ga0209021, IMG submission 187299) | Host-associated microbial community of the marine sponge Aplysina aerophoba from Gulf of Piran - sponge pinacoderm, lysed by freeze-thaw... | ecosystem: Host-associated > Porifera > Sponge >... | reverse complement strand
CGTCGTTCGTCGCGGCGCTCTGCTACCTCGCGGGACTCGCCGACAACCCCCGCGACCTGCTGCGCAGGCTCGACCCGCGGGATTAACGTTCGCTGCGTGACGCGCACGTCCGTGGCGTATACAGTCGGTCCGTTGGGGAGGCCTGCCTCAAGGAGACGGTGATGACGACCGGTACGGAACAGCACCATGAGCACGACTGGCAGTCCCAGGAGTACGTCGACTACTGGATAGGGCGGGATGTCACCCGCGACGACGAGAGGCGGGAGCACCTCCTGCGGATGGCCGCCTTGCTGCCGTACGAACCCGACGCGGAGATCCGCGTGCTCGACGTCGGCGCGGGCTATGGGGCCGTCAGCCAGGCGGTGCTGGAGACGTTCCCCAACGCGCACGTCGTCCTGCACGACTTCTCGGGGCCCATGCTGGAGCACGCGCGGCAGCGCCTCGAACGCTACGGGGACCGCACCTCCCAGGTGATGGCCGACCTCACCGACCCGGCGTGGACGCAGACGGTCGGTGAACCGGTGGACGGCGTGGTCTCCGGCATCGCCATCCACAACCTGCGCGAGCCCGAGCTCATCGCCCGGGTCTACGCCGACATCTTCACGGTCGTGAAGCCGGGAGGCGCCTTCCTCAACTGGGAGCTCATACAGCAAGGGGACACGTCGAGAGCGGCGAACGCGCGAGCCACGCTCGTGATGGAGCGACGGCGCCGGTTCAAAGAGACGGGCGTCCAGCCCTCGCTCGAAGAGTTGGCCGCCGAGCGGGAGGTACGTCGACCCTCGTGGGGCGTCGGCCGGAGAATGCGGAGGACGCGCCCCACGCTCATGGACCATCTCGGCTGGCTGCGCGCCGCCGGGTTCGACGAGGCTGAGTGCTTCTGGCGCGATGGCAGCAATGCCCTGATCGGCGGCTACCGTTGGAGTCCTGATGATTAGAGCGGGAGCGCCTGTGACGAGCAACGAGCAGAGATATGGAGGCTTGTCCGGCGAGGCCGTGGCCAGAGCGACCGGCAGGGACTGGGACGCCTGGCTGGAGCTCCTCGACAGGCTGGGTGCGCAGGAGATGGACCACAAGGGGATCGTGGCCCTCATCGCCGGGCAGGGCGAGCTGTCCAGCGGCTGGTGGCAGCAGTCGGTCGCGGTGGGATACGAGCAGGCGCGAGGCCTGCGAGTCGTGGGCCAGACGTCCGCGGGCGGCTTCCAGATTGGCGTCCAGATGACCCTGCCGGTACCGGCAGGAGAGGCATGGGACCTGCTGACGGAAGGGCCGGGCCTGGACACCTGGCTGGGGACGGCCGACGGTATCGAGTTCCGCAAGGGTGAGCGCTACCGAACGTCCGAGGGCGTCTCTGGGGAGGTGCGCTCCATCGTCCCCGGAGAGCGTGTCAGGCTGACGTGGAGCAGCCCGGACCTCGCGCATCCGTCCACCCTGCAGATCACCGTCCTGCCGTCGGGAAAGAAGGCCTCGGTCCGGTTCCATCAGGAACGATTGTCCAGCCTCGAGGAGCGGGAACGGATGCGGACACACTGGCGGGATGTGCTGCAAGAGCTGTCACAGTTGGTGATCAGCCGGGGCCGCGGATGAACCTCGAAGAGCTGTTCCCCGAGGGCCTGTACGTCGTCCACGCGCTCGACCTGCTGGGGCCGGTGGGCGTGTACGTGCTCGGCATGAGCGCGTATGCCATCTTCATCTTCAGGTTCTACCGTTTCCTCGCCGCCAGGGACATGTTCGCGCTGGACTTCTCCCGGTACGAGCAGTCGCGCCGCCGGTTCGTGCGGCGCGTCCTCGGCGTGGTCATGTACGTGGCCAAGTACCTCGTCGTCTTCCCGCTGTTCGCGTTCTTCTGGTTCGCCGTGCTCACGCTCATCCTGGCGTTCCTGGCGAAGGACCGTGCGTTCGCGGACACCCTGCTGATCGCGCTGGCGACCGTGAGCGCGATCCGCGTGACGGCGTACTACGACGAAGACCTCTCGCGCGACCTCGCGAAGATACTGCCGTTCGCGGTGCTGGCCATCTTCCTCATCGACGCATCGTTCTTCGAGATAGGCGAGTCGCTGTCGATCCTGGAGCGGGCCAACGACAGCCGGGAGACCATCCTCTACTACCTGCTCTTCCTGGTGCTGCTGGAGTTCGCGCTCCGGTTCGTGCGCGCGGTGCTCAGGGGCATCTTCCGCCGGAAGAAGCGCACGCCTACGACGCCCGAGGCCCCTCGTGCAGAGCCGGCTCCCGAGCCTCCGCAGGATGAGGCCCCGCCGTCCGCGGCGGAAGGCGATGGCGCGAACGCCGCCGGAGACCCGGTTGCCGGAACGCAGGCCGGTGAGCGCCCGCCGGCGTGAGGCGCACGCTCGCCGAGGCTGGCCTATACTTCCGGCAGGCATGAAGCGATGAGCGGCATACGAGTACTCCGGCTGAAGTTCCAGTACCCCAAGACCGAGGCTCCCGCGGTCGATATAGCGGACCTCGAGGTCGGCGCGGGCGAGTTCGTCGCGATCATGGGGGAGTCGGGGTCGGGGAAGACCACGCTGCTGCGCCTCATCGCAGGCCTCGAGCGGCCTGAACAGGGCGACATCTACATCGGCGGCGAGTACATGAACGACATCCCGGTGGGGCGCAGGCCGGTGCAGCTCATCTTCCAGAGCCTCGCCCTCTGGCCGCACCTGCGGGTCATGGAGGAGCGCGGCTACTCCAACCTCAGCCTGCCGCTGAAGGCCCGCCGCTGGGGCGACGAGCAGATCCGTTCGCGAGTGAACAACGTGGCGCGCCGTGTCGGGCTCAGGGAGTACCTCTTCCCGCGCAAGCCCGACGAGCTGTCGGGCGGCGAGCGCCAGCGCGTCGCGCTCGCACGGGCGATGGTCACGGAGGCCACGTCGTTCCTGATGGACGAGCCCCTGAGCAACCTGGACCCCATCAGCAGGCCCAAGATGCGCACGGAGATTCGGCGCGTTCACGACGAGAGTAACGCGACGACGTTGTACGTGACGCACAACGTCACCGACGCGCGTGTCATGGCGGACCGCATCGCCATCATCCGGGACGGCCGCCTCCTGCGCACCGGGACGTACGTGGAGCTCAGCGAGTCGCCGGGTGACGAGTACACGCGCCTCCTGCTGTCGTCGTCCTAGGCTCGCCCGTGCTACTGCCCCCGGGCGCTCATGACCAGCATCTCCAGTATCTCGTGGGCGGAGATGGAGCCCATGAACTCGCCGGTCTCGGAGTCGACGACGGGGAGGACGGAGAGGGAGTGCTCGGTCATGCGTTGCAGCGCGTCCTCGAGGTGTTCTTCGGAGTAGGCGGTCGGCGTCTGCTGCCGCAGCATCTGGGTGAGCGGCGTGTGGTCCCACTCGGCGTGGGGCAGGTAACGCAGCATGCTCAGGGAAACGATGCCGACCAGCGCCCCGTGTTCCACGATCACGTAGTCGTGCTGGTCCTGCAACAGCCAGTCTTCCGCGAACGTCTTGACCGTCTGCGAGCCCTCCGGGTGGGGGCGGTAGGGGTCCAGCAGGTCGCGCACCCTGACCTCGTCCAGCACGAAGCGCTCGAACGACGGCGGGATCCTATCGAACGAGAGCTCGCGTGTCGGTTGGGCCATCCGCCGCAGCGCGTAGCCGATACCCATGGGCGTGAGCATGATGTAGGCCAGCATCACCACCACCAGCAGGGAGAAGATGTCCTTGCCGATGGCGCCGCTCTGCAGCATGACCAGGAGGAGCGCGATCTCCGCGACGCCCTTCGCCGTGAGGCCCACCGCCGTGGCGAAGGGCGCGTCGACCCGCGTGACGTAGGCGCTGAGGAAGGATGCTCCGACCTTGCCCACGAGAGGGACGAGGGCCAGCGCCAGGATCGTCTCCAGGGGCAGCCTGGTGAAGTCCAGGCTGAAATACAGGCCTGCGGAAGCGAAGAACAGCGGCACGAAGAAGCCCTCGGCGGCTCCGCGCATGCCCGGCATGATGTCGCGCCGCATCTGGTACGGCAGGAAGGAGAGGGCGGCGCCGAAGAGGAGCGCGCCCAGGGAGCCGTGCAGCCCCACCAGTTCGGCGGCTACGACGACGAGGAAGAGGCCGCCGAGGAGCATCCCGAAGGCGAACTGCGGCACGCGCAGGATGCGGTGCAGCAGACTGAGGGCCCGCGGCAGCAGCTTGTTGGCCACGAACCACGTGACGATGCCGAAGCCGATGATCTCGGCGATGATGATCGCCACGCCCATCGCGTCGAGCCCTCCGTGCTCGTCCGCCGAGAAGTGCTCGCTGATGGCGAATCCCACGATGAAGAGGGCGATCAGTTCGACGATGATGACGGCGGTGAATATCTGCACGCCGATGGGCTCGCGCAGCCGTCCCTCGTCGATGAGCGCCTTTGCGACGACGCCGAGGCTGGAGAGGGAGAGCACGCCCGCGAGCCCGAGGGCTTCCGTGAAGCTGAGGCCGAGCCCGAGGTCGATGACGTAGTCGGTCGTGACCGCGAGGGAGACGAGCATCGATAAAGCCACGGCGAGCAGAGCGGTGAAGAATATCCGGCCTCGGACGGCGGCGAGGAAGCCGGAGATGTCCAGTTCCTCCAACCCGATGAGGAAGAAGAACATGAATATACCGATGCTGAGGATGAGGTCGACGCTCTCTCCGGCGTGGGCGATGCCGGTGACGGGGCCGAGCAGCACTCCGGCGACGGCATAGGCGAAGATGGCGTTCAGCCCGATGCGCTTGAAGACGCCCTCGAGGAGCTTGGCGGCGACGATGAGCGTGCCAACGGTAAAGAGGGCTTCGTGAATCTCCACTCCGTTGCCTCCCGTATCCCCTGCGGTCAACGAGTCCGGTCGAATGTGAGTGCGCCGTCGAGACCGGTCCTCTCTCGCTCGGGGGGGCGCGTCGACACTAGCACTGGCAGGCAGGGCGGGCAAGGTGGACAGCGACCTGTTGAGAAAGTACCTTCACCGCCAAACGACCAGTGGGAAGGCGGGGGTGACCATCACGGTTGATTGGCATTCGCTCGGCACGCAGGGCGGACACGTCGAGATAGTCGAGCACAGCCCCGAATGGCCCCTGGCGTTCGAGCGCGAGTCGGCGGCCATCAGGGAGGCCTGCGGGCCGTGGGTCGTCGAGGTGCACCACATCGGCAGCACCTCCGTGCCGGGACTGGCGGCGAAGCCCGTCCTGGACATGATGCCGGTCGCCGCAGGCCCGTCCGAAGCCGGCGAGACCGTTCCCCGCATGGCGGCGCTCGGGTACCAGTGTCTCGGCGAGTACGGCATCCCCGGACGCCTCTACTTCGAGAAGGACGTCGATGGCCGCGACGTCGCGCACGTCCACATGTTCCCGTTGGGCCACCCCGGCATCCGGACGCACCTGGCCTTCCGCGACTACCTCCGCGCCCACCCCGGCGCCGCCCGCGACTACGAGCGGCTGAAGCGGCAGCTCGCCGTGAAGCACCGAGCCGACCGCGAGGCCTACACCGACGCCAAGGCCACCTTCATCGAGGGCGTCATCGCCGCCGCGATGTGTTAGCTCATCCCCCGCACCGGAAGGTTTCGGGGGGAATTGCTGCTCATTTCTGCTCACCACGCCGAATTCACTCCTGAATCTGGGGCCTGGGGTGAGCAGTCCGGCTGCTCATTTCTGCTCACGCCGCCCGCCGCCTGCTGAGGGCCGTGGAACGGGCTGCTACCAGCGTAGGCGGCGGGCGGTTGGGGACGCAATGGGCGGATGTCACTGGGGTGACGGAGGAGGTGAGTCGCCCTGACGCGTGAACGGCGGAGGAGTGTGGAATGGCCTAAGGGGTCGCCGCAGCCACTTACTCTGGCTGGCCATCCTCAATCACAACAAGTCCTCCGCTAGTCCTGCCCTTGGAGAACGGTTCCTCGTGCGGAACATCGTCATCCCAGTATCCATACCGGCGTGCCAATAGTCGTTCGATACCAGCTATATCTGGAGTTTGCTGCTTGCACTCAAGTCCCCAGAGTTTCACGAGAGATAGCATGGCACCTCGCCGGTGGAAGTTCATCGCATCGGGTGTGAATAGGCCAATAGGAACAGGTACAGCAGTCGGACTCTCTGGTTCGAAGGCTGCCCGCATTATCTCCTCCCGAGTTTCCTCTGATAGAAGGTGAAGATTGCTCCCTAGGAGCCGGTAGTTCCTGACAATGTTGAATGCAGCAGTCATGATATGCCAGTCACGCCAACCTTCCTTACGAAGTGCTTCTGTAAAGGATAGAAACTCCTCAGAGGATGCAAGCCTTACGAGAGTGATGCGTAGGTTTTTGGCGAGATTCTGGTAGCGCGTCTCAAGCAGTTCGCTGGCCTTATCTGGCGAATACGTCGGGCCTGGTCCGTCCTGCCAACGAAGTTCAGCACATGTCGCAAAAGACCCGTTACGGCACTCCCATGGGGTGTTGTATAAGCCCCTCTGGATCGCTGACTCTGCGTCTACTGTAAAAGCGGCGGCAAGTTCGTCATAAGGTCGACCTGGGAAGAGCTTGTGACCCAATCCCCTTTCAAAGGTTCCATCCAGACTCGCTGAAAAATCCGCTTCCGGAAGAAGTGAAGCTTCACGGAGAATCATCGCGAGCATGGTCGTTAGTTCAATGTCGGTCCCTTTCCAGCTGGCGTTAGGTGAAGCCTCGGAGGGTGCAAGCCGCACAACCCACTCGCGGTCGTCATTACTTGGAAGCGATTCAATGGGCTTCGAGTACGACACCCAAGCATGCTGTCTATTCTCGATACGCACGTTGATACGCGTTTCGACTAGGCACAGGTCATTTTTGGCAAGGGCTGCAAGCATGACTTGAGCGGCGGCTGCGAAACGTTCGGCTATGCGGACGGATTCAATGTCATTTGTCGTGGCCAGTGTCCAATCAGTGCCCAAAGCGGAAAAACGAATATACCGAATCTTCCCGAGATCGGCAAATGGCCGAGCTGCAAGCTCGGAACTGCTGAAAGACTCCCAGAAGCTAGGATCCTTTGCACTGAACGCATTAGTTATGTCTTCGATGATTGTTCGTACGCCAAGACGCTCCGTAATTGAATCAATGGAGGAAGCTAATTCAGGAGCTACGGTTCTAGCACATGCACTAACACAGGCGAGGTTAGTGAAGGCGTCCTTAATATCCTCGTGTTTCTCCCAATCAATGCCATCTTCGATAATCTCATCTTGTGCAAGCAAACCGAGCGCGTATAGCTCTACTGCACTGCACCAAGCACCTGCCGCGAGATCGGCAGTGGCTGCCATTAGCAGACCGGCGGGAATCAAGTCTGCATGTTCCTCATCTCCCCTCGATGAAGCGATGTGTGCAACCGCAAGGGCGTAGGACTTGGATGCCTGGGGTAACCGCAATTCAAGGTAGAGCCTTGCAATGATTATCATCGCGAGTAGCGATCCCCGGACCGTGTCTCCAGACCACCAGTCGATTTTTGCTCGGTGGAACTCTTCCAAGGCATCAAGGCGACGTCCGGCGTTAAGTAACATCAGTGCTCGGTCGCGTGCACGAGCCGCGAGAGCACTCTTCCCTGAACGCTGACCGATTGCCTCGTCGACTTGGTCCAGCAGACCTCGCCATTCAGCATGGCTGCTCCAGAGGGAGAGAAGCTGAGGAAGATGAAGAAGATCGGCCAAGCTCTGAATAGGAAACAGCGGTGTTTCCTCTAAGTTCCCCATCAACTCCGTCCATGCCGAGAGTGTGAGTGACACGTCGGTGAGCATGTCTGGTAATGGTACATCAGCCCAGTTAGACGGCTCACTACTGAGTTCTTCATTTTTCACCACTTGCGCTTCGTGACTCAAACGCTGCATGATGGCTTTCGTCAGCTTAGGATGCAAACCTAGATACCCGAGCGTAAAGAGGAGACTTGCTCGGCGATTTGGAGTCGCATAGGTAACGATGCCCTGTATCCGACTCGTCAAACAATCGTTCCAATGGCCGATTTCAGTTGGCATGAGCGAAGAGAGTCCTGATTGGACAGCAGTATTCGCATACATGAGGAGAGTGCTTGCGTCTAGTAGGCGGGCAGGTTCACTCTCACTCAATGATTCATCGAGATATACACGCGCGACATCATCAATTGGCCGAAAGGCGCCTGTACCACGCAAGGTGGCCACCACCAGCTCGTATCGCGCGCGTTGTTGAACATGAGAAGGCAATTCCGGGTTGGCCAAGAGTTGCCGTACTAAGCCAAGCCAGAACGGAAGGTCGGCACGAGCCTCTTCCTGATAGAAGGTTGCCTCTCGAAGCCCAGCCTTCACGTCAATGAAATCGCCGAGCGTGGGATTGGGAGAACCCTTATCTTGCCACTTGCTTCTCAATGCGAGGTACTCGGCTGAGAGGTTGTCATCGGTAACAGTTGCTTCTGGTTGAATCTTGGCTGGGATGGAAAGAAATTGCTCTGCAATCCAGAATCCTTCAGGCTGAGCGAGGAGATTGGCTATGGACTCAGCATCATGGAATTCGAGATGTACTCCGTGCGACGCTTGAGTTTCGGCCTCCAGTTGGTGTCGGGTTCCAACTGGGACCGACTCTAGTGTGAACGCACGAATCTCCTGAACTGGGTGTCCGAAGGCGCAAACCTTTTCGATGTCCTGCCTTAGCTTGGCGGGCAGACCGTCGGTTTGGGTGGTGCAAATGAACGCAATCGTTCCTTGACTGACCAAGCCTAGGAACGCCCCGTGCGAACCTAGTTCTTCAACCAAGTAAGTGCGGAATGTCTCAAAGTCGCGACCTTGATCGCCTCCCGCGGACACTGGGCCAGTGGCGGGCAAGACGTTCGAACAGATGAACTGCTGCGTCAGGTATCGGCAGATGTGCTCGAAATCGTGGTGGGCATTGCGAACGGGCAACTGGGAGAGGGCAAAGCGAACCTGGGCTTCGATTTCTGAAGGGCTAGCCATTCAATCTCCACACGCTGAAGGATTCACGACCCCTCATCGCTAACAGCATTTTACCTCTACGTGAACCGAACGCTCACCCCACCGAGCGTCGCGAACTCCGCGCGGACGGTGTCGCCTGCGCGGACGTCCATGGCCGTCGTGATGGTGCCGGTCATCACGAACTCGCCTGCGCGCAGGCCCTGGCCGAACTCCGCCAGCTTGTTCGCGCACCACGCGACAGAGCGCGCCGGGTTGCCCAGCACGGCCGACGCCTGTGCCCGCTCGAACTCCTCGCCGTTGCGGTAGAGAACGACCTCCTCCGTCGAGAGGTTGAACGCGCCGGGGGACAGCCTCGTGCTCCCGACCACGACCCGCGCGGCCACGCCGTTGTCCGCGATGATGTCCTGCTCCTTGATGCGCCAGCCTTCGATGCGGCAGTCCACGATCTCCAGCGCCGGGAAGACGTAGTCCGTCGCGGCCACGACGTCCTGCATCGTCAGGCCCGGCCCGCGCAGCGGCGACTTCAAGCGGAACGCCAGCTCCGGCTCCGCCTTCGGGTGGATGAGCTCCGACGACTTGATACGCCCGTTGTCCCGCACCGTCGTGTCGTCGAATATCGTGCCGTAGATAGGCGTGTCGATGCCGAAGACGGCCTGCATCGCCTTGTTCGTGAGTCCGACCTTCCGCCCGACGATGCGGTACCCGTGCTCCAGCTCGTGCACGACGATGTCGGCGGCGACGGCGTACGCGTCCTCGGACGTGATCTCCGGCGCCTGCTCCGTGAGCGGCGGGATGGGCGTCGCGTTGTGCTCGGCCTCGCTCAGCGCGTGGGCGAGTGCGTGCAACTGGTCGTGCGATACGGGCATGGGGACCTCCGTCTGGGCTGGGGCTGCGCCTGCGCCAAGATTACCAGCGGCGGTAAGATGTCCGCCATGACTGAGAACGAGCCTCGCGTCGCGGCGGTGCTGCTCGCGGCGGGCGAGTCGACGCGGATGCACGAGATGAAGGCGCTGCTGCCCTGGCTGGGCGGCAGGACGCTGCTGGCGCACCAGGCGAACGCGCTCGCGGCGGCGGGCTACGAGCCCATCGTCGTGGTGCTCGGACATCTCTCAGAGCGGTTGCGGCAGGAGCTCACCGGCCCGGAGCCGATGCAGATCGTCGAGAACCCGCGCTACCGCGAGGGACGCACGACGTCCATCACCGCCGGGCTGGCCGTCGTGCCGGACGACGTCGATGGCGTGCTCATCGTCTCGGTCGACCAGCCGCGCTCCGGCGCGCTGCTGTCGCGGCTGCGCGATGCGTGGCTCGTGTCGCGGCCCGCCATCGCGGTGCCGTCGCTCGACGGCAACGCCGGGCATCCGCCGCTGTTCGACACCGCGCTGCTGCCGGAGCTGCGCGCCATCACGGAGGAAGGGCAGGGGCTGCGGGAGGTCGTCTCGCGCTATCGCAGCGAGCGTATGCTCGTGCCGGTCGACGACCCGCTCACGCTCACGAACCTCAACACGCGCGAGCAGTACGAGGCCGCGCTGCGGCTCGCGCAGGCGTAGGGTGGGTGCGCAACGCGGCGCGTGTTGCCATAATGGGGTGACGTTAACCATCCGCCGCGGAGAGGAAGGGGGTGAACGCGATGATCAACGGAGTGAAGGCCAAGTACTCCAAGGGCGCCATCGTACCCTTGGAGCCGCTCGACATCGAAGAAGGCGCGGACCTGTCCATCAGTATCGAGGTGGAGTCCGGCAGCAGCGACCCGGCTCCCGCTACCGGCGGGGACCCCAAGCACACGCTTGAGGACCTCTACATCGAAGACTACTTCGAGAAAGCGCGCCGGTGATCATCCCGGACATCAACCTCGTCTTGTACGCGCATGACACAGGCAACCCGAGGCATGCCCCGGCGCGTCAATGGTGGGACGGATTGATGACCGGCACTGAGACCGTAGGCATACCGCTTGCCGTAGCTGTCGGGTTCGTCAGACTGGTGACCAGCCCCGTCGTAGTGTCGCCGCCGATGCAGGGCACGGAAGCGATCGCTGTTGTGCGCGGCTGGTTCGAGCGTCCGCATTTCGTTCAACTCGATTCCGGCCCCGACCATTTCACCCACATGGCGCAGTGTCTTGAGACTGCGGGCAGAGCGGGCAAACCGGTGACGGATGCCCACCTCGCCGCCCTTGCCCTGGACCACGACGCGGAGATCCATTCGGACGACCGGGACTTTCGCCTATTCCCGGATGTTCGCTGGCGCAACCCTCTATGAATCAGCGGTTCGCCGCCGCGATCACCAGCAGCGCCGATCCCCCGAACGACACCAGCACGCCGAGCACAACCCCCAGCGTGATGTGCTCCAGCCGGCGGTTGACCAGGTACGAGAGGATAAGCGTGAAGACGCCGATCATGCGCATGAGCGGGTTCACGATGCTCACGTCGGCGATGGAGAGCGCGAAGAAGCGCAGCAGTTGTGCCATGAAGACGCTGAACCCCGCGCCGCCGAAGAGCCGCATATAGCGGACGTTGATGGTGCCGATGAGGTGCCGCTGCGCGGGCAGGGCGAGCGTCGCCATGAGCACCGCTGATGCGCCGACGTACGCGATAAACGTGCCGACGGCTGCGACGCCCGAGGCGTCCTCCAGCGCGGCCCGGATGAGGATGGGGCTGCTGCCGTACCCCACCGACGCGAGCAGCGAGAAGGTGTAGCCCTCCACCATGCGCATCTCGACGGCAGGCTTGGCGCTCGTGGTGGCGGCGCCGGACGAGGCTGCGTTCCCTGTCGCAGGCTCCGCGGCAGGGGCGGGGCGTTTCCCGCGGTCGATCATCAGCGCCGGGCTGCCGAGGATGAGCGCGATGCCCACGAACATGAGGATGGTTGGGCGCTCGCCGAGGAGCACCATCGCCATGAGGACGCTGTACGGCACCGCGATGGCCTGGATGGTGGCGGCGCGCGGAGCGCCGATGGCGGCGATGCCGCGATAGTTGCAGTAGCGCCCGATGCCGAAGTGGACGATGCCCGCCGCGGCGAGCAGCAGGTAACCGTCCAGCGATATCTGATCGAAGTTGAAGAGCTGCCCGGTGATGACGACCGCAGCGAGCCCGAACGGGACGCCGAGCAGCACGGTGATGAACGCGCCCTGCGCCGCAGTCGCACCCGCGTCGGCGAAGCCCCGGCGCACGAGGATGAAGTTGACGCTGAACGAGAACGCGGAGACGAGCGCGAGGAGCGCGCCGAATATCATGCCGTCACCTTACCGGCTCGCCGCCGCGACCACCAGCAGCGCCGACCCCACGAACGATACCAGCACGCCGAGCACGACCCCGAGCGTGATGTGCTCCAGCCGCCGGTTGACCAGGTACGAGAGGATGAGCGTGAACACGCCCACGGTCCGCATGAGCGGGTCGACGACGGTGACGTCGGCGAGAGCGAGCGAGAAGAAGCGCAGCAGTTGCGCCATGAACACGCTCAGCCCGGCGCTGCCGAACAATCGCATGTAGCGGAAGTTGATGGCCCCCATCAGGTGCCGCTGCGCGGGCAACGCGAGCGACGCCATGAGCACAGCCGACGCCCCGAAGTACGCCACGAAGGTGCCGATGGCGGCCACGCCAGTCGCGTCCTCCAGCGCAGCGCGGATGAGGATCGGGCTCGTGCCGTACCCCACCGACGCCAGCAGGGAGAAGACGACGCCTTCCACCATGCGTATCTCCACGGCAGGGGCGGCGCTCGCGGGCCTTGTCCCCTCTCCCCCCGGGAGGACGTTACCCCTGCTCCCCTCTCCCCCTGGGAGAGGGTGCGCGTGCCCTTGCACGCGTGGGTGAGGGCCGGACGCGCCCCGCTTCCGCCGGTCGATCATCAGGAACGGGCTGGCGAGGATGAGCGCGATGGCGAGGTACATGGGGATGGTCGGCCGCTCGCCGAGCAGCACGATCGCCATGACGATGCTGTAGGGCACGGCGACGGCCTGGATGGTCACGGTGCGCGACGCCCCTATGGCCGCGATGCTCCGGTAGTTGCAGTAGCGCCCGATGCAGAAGTGGACGATGCCCGCCCCGGCGAGCAGCAGGTAACTGTTCAGCGGGAGCTGGTCGAAGTTGAATATCTGGCCCGTGACGACGACCGCCACGAACCCGAACGGCACGCCGAGCAGCACGGTGATGAACGCGCCCTGCGCCGCAGTCGCGCCCGCGTCGGCCAGGCCTCGTCGTATGAGGATGGAGTTGACGCTGAACGAGAATGCCGAACCGAGCGCGAGAAGCGCGCCGAATATCATGCCGCTCTCACCTCGTGGCCGCCGAGTAGACCAGCAGCGCGGAACCCGCGAACGAGACCAGCACGCCGATGACGACGCGCAGCGTGATCGTTTCCAGCGAGCGGTTGAACATCCACGTGAGGATGACCGTGAAGACGTTCGCCATGCGCTGCAGCGGGTTCACGACGCTGACGTCGGCCAGCGACAGCGCGAAGAAGCGCAGCAGTTGCGCCAGGAACACGAAGAGGCCCGCGCCGCCGAACAGCCGCATGACGCGCAGGTTTATGGCCCCTATGAGCGCCCGCCGCTTGGGCAGCACGAGGGTCACGAGGAGTACCGCCGCCGCGCCGCTGTACGCGACGAACGTGCCTATCGCCGCCGTCCGCGCGGCGTCCATCAGCGCGGCGCGGATGAGGATGGGGCTCGTTCCGTACGCGAGCGCCGCGAGGATGGCGAACGTGTAACCCTCCAGCAGGCGTACCTCCAGAGGGTTCCGCGGCGCGGGCGGGCCTCCCGCGCCGCTCCCTTGCGCAGGGGCGGCTGCGGGCGTTCGCGGCCTGCGCTCGATGATGACCGCGGGGCCGAGCAGCACGAGTGCGATGGCGAACAGCATCGTCAGCGTCACCACCTCGTCGAGCAGGATGACGGCCATCAGGATGCTGTACGGGGTGACGACGCCCTGGATAGGGCCGGAGCGCGCTGCCCCGATCGCCTCGACTGACCGGTAGTTGCAGTACCTGCCGATGCCGAAGTGAACGACGCCCGCGGCGAGCAGCAGCAGGTAGCCCATCGGCGCGATCTCGCCGAAGCGCAGGACCTGGCCGGTCAGCACCACGGCGATGAATCCGAACGGCACGCCAAGCAGCACGGTGATGAACGCGCCCTGCGACGCCGTCCCACCCGCTCCGGCGATTCCCCTCCGGACGAGGATGGCGTTGACGCTGAACGAGAACGACGAGCCGAGCGAGAGCAGCGCGCCGAATATCACCCGACGACTCCCTCGGCCATGAGCGCCGCAGCCTCGGACTCCGGCATGCCGAGGTCAGCGGTCAGCACCTCCAGCGTCTGCTCGCCGAGCTGCGGCGGGACCCGGCTCGGGCCGCTGGGCGTTCGCGACAGCTTGATGGGGTTGCCGGTGAACCGGACGGGCCCCAGCACCGGGTGCTCCATCTCCACGAACATCTCCCGGTGGTTCACCTGCGGGTCCACGGCCACCTCCGCGATGTCCTGCACCGGCCCCGCGGGGACGCCCATCCCGTTCAGTATCTCCACCCACTCGGCGGTCGTCTTCTGCAGCATCGCCTCTTCGATCACCGGGATCAGCTCGTCGTAGTGCTGCGTGCGTGACCAGCCGGTGGTGTAGCGCTCGTCGTCCATCAGCTCAACGTGGTCTATCGCCGCGCAGAAGAGCGGCCACTGGTCGGTGCCGCCTCCCATGATGGCGACCACGACGTGGCCGTCGGCGGTCTGGAACGCCTGGAACGGCGTGGAGCTCGGGTGTCGCGTGCCGATGCGCTGCGGCACCTGGCCGAGCGTGAAGTAGCGCATGAACGCGTTCTCCATGATGGAGACCTGGCAGTCCAGCATCCCGATGTCGATGTACTGCCCCTCGCCGGAGCGCTCGCGCTCCAGCAGCGCGCTCTGGATGGCGACGGTGGCGAAGAGCGCGGCGGTGATGTCGCCGATGCTCGCGCCGGGGCGCACGGGGCCGCGTCCGGGCTCGCCCGTGATGCTCAGCATCCCGCCCATCCCCTGCACGATGACGTCGAGCGCCGCGCGATGGGCGTACGGCCCCGTCTGGCCGAAGCCGGAGACCGAGCACATGACGATGCGCGGATTGCGCGCCCGCACCGCCTCGTAGTCCAGCCCCAACCGTTGCATCGAGCCGGGGCGGAAGTTCTCGATGAGCACGTCGGCGGTCTCGGCGAGCCGCAGCAGCACCTCGCGCCCCTTCGGGTTGGCGAGGTCGATGGCGATGCTCCGTTTCCCCCGGTTGATGCTCATGAAGTACGTGCTGAACGCCTGCTCGTCTGTCTCCACGCCGTCCGGTCTGAGGAACGGCCCGTTGCCGCGCGCCGGGTCGCCCGTCTCCGGCTGCTCGACCTTGATGACGTCCGCGCCGAGGTCGGCCATGAGCATCGTCGAGAACGGCCCGGCGAGGATGCGGGTGAGGTCTATGACGCGTATGCCTTCGAGCGGGCCAGGCATGGGGCAACTCCTTCGTGGGAGAGGTTGGGGGCGCGCCGCGATTCTACCCGACACACAGGGGATGTGTGGGGCGCCGTTCCGACCCGCGTCGGGGCCGTCATTCCCGCGCCCCCGCCATTCCCGCACCCTCCCGTCATTCCCGCGAAAGCGGGAATCTCGCCCCGTGTCGAGGACGCCTCGTCCCTGATCCAGCCGCTCGCCTGCCGCACTGCCCGGCCCCGCAGCAAGTCACGGAACCATTGCCTGAGTTGACCTGAATATCATCCCTATATCATCGGACTACAGAGTATCCTTGGGTGAACGGTCACGCTCGGCTCCAGCATGATGGTTGCAGGCTGTACGTCGGTGCAGTTGGACCGTGGCAAGGCAAGACGAGAGCGGACCACACTGACATCCGAGAGAGGGCTGGTTCTTGTTCATCATGGAGCCGATGCAGGATGAAGCCATGCTGACCGGCGGCACGACGTCCGGAGGGAACATCGAGGAAGCAGACCTTGATACGCCGCGGCCTCCGGCCCCACAGGCGCCGGGCGTCGAGGACGTCCTGAACGCAGGTACTACGGCTGGCCCTGAGAACGCCGCCGCCATTTGCGCCGCGCCGCAATCTCCGCGACGATGCGCAGATGAACGAGGGCCAGGACACCGAGCGGCTGCCGGGGCTCCTCAGCAAGGAAGCGCTGCCGGTGTTCTCGGCGTTCTTCCTGTGGGGCTTCGGGACGGGCGCCCTGTGGATGGCGCGGCCGCTCCTAGCCTTCGAGCTGGGCGGCTCGATCATCCTCGTCGGCTTCGTCTCGGCGTTCAGCGCTGCCCCGAGGATCATCGGCGGGCCGCTGGCCGGGAGCCTCGCCGACCGGCTGGGGCGGCGGCCCGTCGTGGTAGCCGGCTGCGTGCTGCACGGCGGCGCTGCGGCCATGCAGGGGTTCACCGACAGCTACACCGTCTTCCTGATTCTGGAACTGGTCTCCGGCTTCGGCGTGGCCGTCTGGGTGACCGGGTCGGCGGCGCTGCTTGCCGACTTCACCCGGGTGACCAACCGTGGACGCGGTGTCGCGCTGCGGAACATGTCCATGCGGCTGGGCATCCTCGCCGGACCGGCTGCCGCCGGGGTGATCGCCACGGCATTCGACATCGGGGCGGTCATGGTCTTCATCGGCGCGACCAAGATCTTCATCATCGTGATCACGTGGCTGCTGATCCGCGAGACGCGGCACGCCCCGGCTCCTGTTCCGGAGTCGGAAGAGCGCCCGCGACGCCGTCTGCGATTGGACGTGTCGATCTTCAGGACGCGCAACTTCCTGACGCTGACCGTGGTGACGCTCGCAGTGGGCCTCGTCACCGCGGGGCCGGGCGCGTTCCGCACCTACTTCCCGGTGCAGGCCGAGGACGTCGGCCTGAGCGTCGCGGAGATCGGCGCCGCGATCGGCCTGTCCGGCCTGCTCGCGATGCTGATCTCGATGCCGGTAGGCGCGGCGGTGGACTGGTGGGGGCGCAAGCCCGTCCTGCTGCTCGGACTCGCGACGATGGCGGCGTCGATGTTCCTCATCTTCGGCATGGAGGGCCTGCTGATAGCGCTGGTCGTGGCGGGTATATTCGGCATCGGCGAGGTCGTCGGCATGAACACGCTGCAGACCTACGCGATGGACCTCGCGCCCGAGGAGAAGCGGGGCTACTTCCTCGGAACGTGGCAGGGGACCGTGAACGTCGGCCAGTTGGGCGGACCGCTCCTGGTGGGCGCCATCGCCGTTCCGCTGGGCATCCCCGCGGCGTTCGGGATCATCGGGGTCGTGCTGCTCTGCGCGGCGGTGTTCCTGGCCGTTTCGAGGACGACGCCCGCACCTTCCCAGGCAGAGGGCACGCCCGCGCCCTGATGCCCCGCGTCCTGACGCCCCGCGTCCTGACGCCCCGCGTCCTGATGCCCCGTGTCCTGATGCCCCGTGTCCTGATGCCCCGTGTCCTGATGCCCCGTGTCCTGATGCCCCGCTTGCCCGCTTGCCCCGCTCATGGTGAGCCTGTCGAACCATGGATGGGAACGGCCACGCGCGGTTGCCGTTGCCTGCCGGGGGAGGCGATGGCATCTGTGCAGAGTGGTATAGGAGGAACCGAGTGACGAACATCATAGAGGCGCGGGGCGTGGTGAAGACATACCGGGCGGGTGAGATAGAGGTGCACGCCCTGCAGGGGATAGACCTCTCAATAGGCAGGGGGCAGATGGTGGCGGTCATGGGGCCGTCCGGTTCCGGGAAGACCACGCTGCTCAACACGTTCTCCGGCATAGACGACGTGACGAGTGGGGAGGTCGTCATAGACGGGGCGTCCGTGCACGAGATGTCGGACAGGGAGCGCACTCGGTTCCGCGCGATGAGCATGGGGTTCGTGTTCCAGGCCTACAACCTGCTGCCGGTGCTCACCGGCGCGGAGAACGTGGAACTGCCGCTGTTGCTCGCCGGCCACGGCCAAGCGAAAGCCCGCGCCCGCGCCATGGAAGTGCTGGAGATGGTGGAGCTCGCGGACCAGGCGAACAAGCGCCCGGCGGAGATGTCCGGCGGCCAGCAGCAGCGCGTGACGATAGCGCGGGCGCTCGTGAACGACCCCGCCATCGTCTGGGCGGACGAGCCGACCGGCGCCCTGGACAGCGAGACCGGCACGCACATCATGGACCTGCTCTGCCGCCTCAACAAGGAACGCGAGCAGACGTTCGTCCTCGTTACCCACGACTCTGTGGTCGGCTCCCGCGCGGGGCGCATGGTGCGGATGCGGGACGGCCACGTCGAGAGCGACGAGATGCTCTCCGCTGACGGGAAGGCCAACTGACGGTGGAAACGCTCTTCGGCATACCCATCGGCACGATGACCGCGGCCCTCACGGTCGTCTTCCTCGTTGCCGCCGTGGTAACGGCGTATTTCGTGCTGCGCAACCCCGTCGTATTGAAGATGGCGGTACGCAACATCCCGCGGCGGCGAGCGCAGACCGTGCTCATCGTCGCCGGCCTCATGCTGGCGACGCTCCTCTTCTCCGCCTCCTTCGCCACCGGTGATACGCTCGCGCACTCGGTGCGCGTGTTCGTGGTCAAGAGCCTGGGGCATCTCGACGAGACCGTCTTTTCGAACGAACAGGATGCCTCCGGCCGGCCCTCGTTCATTCCGGCGGAGACGGCGGACGCTGTCCGATCGGCGCTCGAGGGCGCCCCCGTGGACGGCGTGATGCCGGCGATCAGCCTGTCGGCGCCTGCGATAGCGCTTGCGTCGGAGCGCAGCGTGCCGAGGCTGCAGGTGCAGGGACTCGACGCCGCGTACGTGGACGGATTCGGCGCTTACCTCGATGCGGACGGCAACGAACTCGACCTCGGCGCACTGGGGCAGAACGAGTTGTACCTGAGCGCCGCAGCCGCAGATGACCTGGGCGCGGAACCGGGCGGCCAGCTTGCCTTGTTCTTCGACGAAACGCCCGTGACGGTGCGCGTCGCGGGCGTGTTCGACGAGGGGGGAAGCACGAGTTCCTCCTTCCCGTTGTCGGTGATGCGCCTGGGCGACATGCAGGCGCTCCTCGGCGAGCAGGGGAACATCAACTACGTCTTCATCTCGAACGAGGGAGGCACGGTGGCGGGTGAACGGCACACGGAGGCCGTGCTCGACGCGTTCGAGGACCTGCGCGAGGAGCGCGGCCTGGACTACGACGACGTCAAGCGGGACGGCATCGAACTGGCCGATAACGCCGGAGACCAGTTCGCGAGCCTCTTCCTGCTGTTCGGTACGTTCTCCATCATCGCGGGCATCCTGCTGATCGCGCTCATCTTCGTGATGCTGGCGGCGGAGCGGAAGCGGGAGCTGGGCATCGCGCGGGCCGTCGGCGCGCAGCGCGGCCACATCGTCCGGCTGTTCACGTTCGAAGGGGCGGTCTACTCGCTTGCGGCGGCGGCGGTCGGCAGCGTGCTTGGCATGGTGGTCGGCCTCGTGATGGTGCGCATCATGGCTGCCGCGTTCAGCACGATAGACGAACTGGCCGGTTTCGAGATCGCGTTCTCGTTCCGGTGGCAGAGCCTGCTGCTGGCGTACACGCTGGGGATGGTGGTGACGTATGTGGTGGTGATCGTCTCGGCGGCGCGGGTGAGCGCGCTGAACATCGTACGCGCCGTGCGCGACATCCCGGACCCCCCCAGACAGGGCCACCGGCTGCGGGAATCGTGGAAAGCCGTGGGCGCCGCCTACCTCGACGGCCTGCGGGCGATACCGCGCCTGCGCCCGTATCGTGTGCTGCGGCGGTTGTTGTTCAGCGGGCCGTGCGCCGTCGTCAGGCTGGCGTGGGCGCTGTTCATGGCAGGCTACCTGATGGTTGCGCTCGGCGTGCTCCTGGCGCTCAACGGCGTCTCGGCTGAGGAGCTGAGCGCGTTCTCCATCGGCCTGTCGCTCGTGGTGGTCGGCGTGCCGCTCGCGCTCAATCACGCCGCGCGTCTGCCGGAGGGCATCGCGTACACCTCTGCCGGTGTGCTGATCGTGCTGCTGTGGCTTCTCCCTATCCGGTGGGAGGATTACGGACTCCCCCGGTTCAACGCGGGGATCGAGATATTCATCCTCTCCGGGGTGACCGTCGTCATCGGCGCGGTATGGGTTGTCGTGTACAACTCGAGGTACCTGGTCAGCCTGGTCACCGCCGTCGCGGGGAGAGGCCGCACACTCTCGCCCATCGTCCGGACCGCGATGGCATACCCGATGGCGAGCCGCTTCCGCACCGGCATGACGCTGGCGATGTTCTCACTCGTCATATTCACGCTTTCGGTCCTCGGTTTCATCGACGCCGCTCTCAACAAGGCATACGAGGACACGCGGCAGTTCTCCGGCGGGTTCGACGTCACTGTCAACGCCAGCTTCACCAACCCCATCGGCGACCTCGGTGCACGCATTGACGGGTCCCCGGCGCTGGATGCAGGAGAGTTCGCGGCCATCGGCGCGACGAGCGGCCTGCCCGTGCGCATCAGGCAGCAGGACACCGGGCAGGAGCTGCAGGACTGGTTCGTTACCGGCGTAGACGCCGCCTACGCTGAGGCGACCACCTACGGGTTCCTCCTGCGCGACGAGCGCTACGCGGATGGCCGCGCCGTCTGGCGTGCGCTGGCTGCGGGGGAGGAGGTCGCGGTGGTCAGCGCCGCGATGGTCCCCGCCGCTACCGACTTCGAACAGGGAGGCCCGGACTTCTCATTCCAACTGGAAGGGTTCCAGCGGGACGGCGACGTGCTGCCCGAGGTGTACGTGGAGGTGTACGACTCCGCCGAGGAGCGGATGGCGCGCCTCCGCGTCATAGGCGTGATGGAAGAGTCCGCGTTCTTCGCGCGCACGGTGACCACCGGGCACGGCACGTTGCAGCGCCTCGCCCCCGTGGACCTGCCGTACCTGGGCTACGACATCGTGCTGAACGACCCGTCGCGCGCGGAGGAGATCGCGGCGACGCTGGAGGAGGAGTTCGTGGAGCACGGCGTGCAGGCGTCCTCGCTCGCGAAGACCGTGCAGGACTTCACCGCACTGAACCGCACCTTCAACCGCCTCGTCCAGGGCTTCATGGGCCTCGGCCTGGTGATCGGCATCGCGGCGCTGGGCGTTATCGCGGCACGCTCTGTCGTGGAACGGCGCGTGCAGATCGGCATCCTGCGCGCCATTGGCTTCCGCAGCGGCATGGTGCAGCTCGCGTTCCTCATCGAGTCCTCGTTCATCGCGTTGCTGGGCATCGTGGTGGGGCTCGGCCTCGGGTTCGGGTTGTCGATCGACATCATCCGCGAGGTCGGGGAGAGCTTCGATAACGTCACCTACGCCATACCGTGGGAAACGGTCATCCTCGTGATCGTGGTTGCCTACGGGGCGTCGCTGCTGACGACCTACCTTCCGGCACGCCAGGCGTCGCGCATCTACCCCGCGGAGGCCCTGCGGTACGACGAATAGGCAACAAGAACGTTCGCCATACAACACACAGGAGGTGACCCACATGCCACGCTTCTTCAGAATGATTTGCTCTCACTGGCCCAGGACTGCGGTCGCGGCTATCGCCCTTTCCGCCCTCGTGGTCGCGGCGGCGTGCTCGCCGGAGCCGACGCCCACGCCCACCCCCACGGCAACCCCGACTCCTACCGCCACTCCGACGCCTGCCCCGACGCCGACGCCCGCCCCGGCAACCGAGGGAGAAGCCATGTCGATGCGGGATTTCGTGCTCGACGATTCGACCACCGGAAAGGACCTCTTCGACCGCCTGTCCGGGCAGGAGAACGGCTGCGTCAAGGACGTTTTGGGGGATACCGTGTACGAGGTCATACTCGGCATGCCGCTGCTGGCGGCAGGCGGCGACACTGCGACCGCGGCGCCGCTATTCGCGTGCCTTGCGCCGGAGAACGTCGTGCTCCTCGGGATGGCGTACCTCGGCGCGGGAGGCGGGTACAGCGCAGAGAGCCAGGCATGCCTCACCGACCTCGCTCTCCAGCACCCCGAGATCATCTTCGCCCGTCTCGGCATCGAGTATGCCGGGGAGGCCTCGTACCAACACACGGAAACGCACAACGTACTCCTCGGCTTCTACGACTGCATGACAGACGCCGAGGTAGCGACCTCATTGAAAGACCTCTACTCTGCTGTCGACGCCGCCTCGCCGCTCACCGGGGAAGACCTCGTCGCCCTGCTCCCGGAGTCCGAGGCAGCCTGCGTGCAAGAGACGCTGTCCGAGGCGGAGTACGGAGCGCTGGTGAACGCGACTCCCTTGCGAGCGGCGGGACTGGGCGCCAGCGCAGCCGACTGTCTCTCACTGGACAGTGTCGTCGCGTTCTTCGTCATCGCCAGCGGGGCAGCGGTCGGAGGTTTCAGCGACGAGTCCGCTGCCTGTGCTGAGGATTTCATCCGCGACCGTCCAGGATACGCGCCCATTCTCGCCTCCTACGTAACCGACGAATCGGCGCAGTTCTCGTCCGCCGACTTCGCCGAGGTGGCCCGAGGCGCATTCGAGGCGTTCGAGTGCCTGAACGAGGATGAACTCGGCCGGATCGACGAGTACATAACGTCCCTCTGGGGGTAGCCCCAGGGACACTCGCTGATATGTTGCGCGCCCGCCATACCGGCGGGCGCGCAACGTCTAGAGCCTGCGTAGGACAGTAGGCGGACCCCGTGAGAGCCGCCCCTAACGGGACGCTGCCGCGCCGTTCACCTTCGCGACGAGCCGGTCCATGTGGAACGACTCCATCGTCATCGGGCCGCCGCTGCGACCGTTCCGCCACGCCACGATCTCCGAGATGATGCTGAGCGCTATCTCCTCCGGCGTGCGACCGCCGAGGTCGAGGCCCACGGGCGCGTGTATGTCGCGCAGCCGCTCCTCTGGTACGCCCTTCCGCAGCAGCGACTCGTAGATCATGATGGTCTTGCGCTTGCTGCCCAGCAGCCCCACGTAGCCCGCGTTCGTGCGCGCCGCCGCCTCGGTCGCGAGGTCGTCGAAGTGGTGCCCGCGCGAGCCGATGACGATGGCCGTGTTCGGCGTCACGGGGAAGGCGTCCACGCCCCGGTCGTAGGGCGCGACGTTCGTCGCCTCCGCCATCGGGAAGCGCTCCGTGTTCGCGAACTCGCGGCGGTCGTCGGTCACCATCACGCGCAGCCCCATCATGTGGCCGATGCGCGCGACCTGCAGGTTGACGTGCCCGCCGCCGATGAGCACGAGCAGCGCGGGAGCCGTGTAGCCCTCCACGAACAGTTCGTCGCCCTGCTCGGTGTGGATGCGCGCGGTGCGCCCCATCGGCATGACGTCCTTCGCCGTCTCGATCGCTTCCGCGTCGAGCGCGGCGTCGCCGAACGTTCCCTCGGACGTGCCGTCCTCGCGGACGACGATGCGCGCGCCCTGCGCGAGCCGGTCGCTCTTCACGAGCGTCGCGACGGAGAGGCTCGGTCCGCCGGCGTAGGCGTCGGCGACCTCCGCGGAAAGCGCCCGTCCGCCCGCGTCGCCGGTGAGGGGCTCGATGTAGAAGTACATCGTGCCGCCGCAGACGAGGCCGTCGCGCGCGGCGATGTCCTCGTTCAGGTAGTAGCGCTTGTACTGGGGGCCGGTGTTCTCGCGGAGCGCTTCCTTGGCGGCGAACCAGATGTCGCCCTCGACGCAGCCCCCGCCGAGCGTGCCGACGGTCGAGCCGTCGCCGCGCACCAAGAGCGCCGCGCCCGGCTTCTGGGGCGTCGAGCCCTGCGTGTGCACGACGGTTGCGATGACGAAGTCCTGCCCGTCGTTCGTCAGCGCTGTTGCTTCGTCGTAGACGGCCTTCATGCGCTCACCCTCCCCCGGGTCTTGCCCGTCATTCCCGCGCCTCACTCACCATTCCCGCGTCTCTCTCGTCATTCCCGCGAAAGCGGGAATCCAAGTGACCGGCAGGTCACACGTGCGCCCCAGCGCACACGGCCACGCGGTGCCGTAGGACGATTGTAGCACCGCCTCGCAACGTCCCGTTCGATGCCGTGTGGTTCCCTCTCCTGGGGGAGAGGGTTAGGGTGAGGGCCCTCGGTGGGGCGGATGGGTTACGCAACTTCTCAAGGGGGAGAGGACTTACGCGCTCCCGCGCGGTGAGGGTACTGTGGGATGGGTGTGGGTGTCCCACTCGCGGTGAGCCTGTCGAACCACCCCCATCCTGCCCATCCACGTGAGTCTCGCCTCCAGCAGGCGGCGTGCTACAATGACCCCCGTCATGCAGCGCGCCACAGCCACGACAACCACGACGACCCGCACTACGAGGGCCGCGGCTGTGCGCGTCCGCGAGACGGCAGCCGTGGCCTAGTCCGCCTGGGCGCGTACGTATCTCCAACCAAGCATGAAGGGGCGCGCCGAGCGCCCCTTTTCTCGTAACAGGACACCAGAGAGGCAGACCGATGCCCGTCAAACAGAAGAGCCCCGAAGAACAGCAACTCGACGACCTGCGCTTCCGCATCCGCCACTCCGCCGCGCACATCATGGCCGAGGCCGTGCTCGACATCTTCCCCGAGGCGAAGTTCGCGGTCGGGCCGCCCACCGCGGACGGCTTCTACTACGACTTCTCCGTCTCGCGCCCGTTCTCGCCCGAGGACATGGAGCGCATCGAGGAGCGGATGCGCGAGACCATCGCCACCGATGCCCCGTTCCGCCGGACGGAGTTGCCGCGCAGTGAGGCGAGCGAACACTTCGCCGACCAGCCGTTCAAGCTGGAGATCATCGCGGACATCCCGGAAGACGAGACGATATCGACCTACGAGCACGACGGCTTCGTCGACCTCTGCCGCGGCCCGCACGTCGGCTCGACCGGCGAGGTCGCCGCGTTCAAGCTGGTGACCGTCGCAGGCGCGTACTGGCGCGGCGACGAGCACAACGAGATGCTGCAGCGCATCTACGGCACAGCGTGGGAGTCCGAGGAGGCGCTGCAGGCGCACCTGGAGCGGCTGGAGGAGGCCGGGCGGCGCGACCACCGCAGGCTCGGGCAGGAGCTGGGCCTCTTCTTCTTCGACCCCGTCGCCCCCGCGAGCCCGTTCTTCCTCCCGCGCGGCGCTGCGCTCAACAACGCACTCACCACCTACGTGCGCGGCCTCTACGAGCGCTACGGCTACCAGGAGGTCATCACCCCGCAGGTGTTCGACTCCTCGCTCTGGAAGCGCTCCGGCCACTACGACAACTACCACGAGCACATGTACTTCACCTACGCGGACGAGCAGGAGTTCGCCATCAAGCCGATGAACTGCCCTGCCGCCGCTCTCCTCTACAGCTCGCACCTCCATTCCTACCGCGAGCTGCCGATACGCTACGCCGACTTCGGACGCCTGCACCGCTTCGAGCGTTCCGGCGTGACGCACGGCCTCACCCGCGTGCGGACGTTCTCCCAGGACGACGCCCACATCTTCTGCGCGCCGGAGCAGGTGGAGAGCGAGGTCGTCTCGTTCATCGGCATGGTCAGCGAGACATTCGACGTCTTCGGCTTCGACGACGTCCGCGTCGTGCTGTCGCTGCGCCCGGAGAAGCGCATCGGCACCGACGAGCTCTGGGACACCGCGGAAGGCGCACTGGCAGCGGCGCTGGACGCTCGCGGGATGGAGTACGAGCCCGCCGAGAACGAGGGCGCCTTCTACGGCCCGAAGATCGACTTCTTCGTCGCCGACGCCATCGGGCGCGAGTGGCAGTTGAGCACCGTGCAACTGGACTACAACCTGCCGGAGCGCTTCGACCTCGAGTTCGTCGACTCGGAGGGCGCGCGTCAGCGTCCCGTCGTCATCCACCGCGCGATGCTCGGCAGCATCGAGCGCTTTCTCGGCGTCGTCATCGAGCACTTCGGAGGCGCGTTCCCGGTCTGGCTCGCGCCCGTGCAGGCGGAAGTCATCCCCATCGCCGACCGCCACGTCGAGTACGCCGAGTCGGTGCGGTCGCAACTGGAGGCCGCGGGCGTCCGCGCGCACGTCGACGCTCGCAGCGAGCGCATGAACGCCAAGATACGCGACGCGCAGCTTATGAAGACGCCCTACATGCTCGTGGTCGGCGACAAGGAAGCCGAGGCCGGCGGCGCCGCAGTGCGCCTACGCTCCGGCGAGGACCTCGGCCTCCTGCCCGTAGCCGACGTTGCCGCCCGCATCGCGGACGAGGCTGTGCGGCGGGGGTAGGCGCTGCTACAAAGACGGAGACCGCCACGAGGGCGGTCTCGACCCTACCGCCGAAGCGGATAGGGGTAGTACACCCATTGTCAGCAGGCGCGGATCTCGCGTCAATCGCCGGTGAGGGTCATCTGCCCCCCGATTTGACGACCGCTGCTCACGGGCGTACCTTCCCGATGCGCGCAGGCCGGCGCGTTCGCCTGCGCGGAATTCGTCAGAGGAGGACACCATGACGACGAACTACGACCCGAATACGGCCCCAGCCTTCGAACGCATCGACACGTACGAGGAGTGGCAGCAGAACGAGGGCGCGAAGCTCCACGGCGGGCTCTACATCAGGGACCTCTACTCCCTGGAACTCGAGTACTGGCCCCGCAAGGGCTGCTACGGCGCGGTCGTCTACCTCGACGGCGACGAGGAGACCGACGAGCACGTCGTCGAGATCGAGCCGGCGGGCAAGACCAACCCCGAGCACCACATGTACAACGAGGTCATCTACGTCCTCAGCGGACGCGGCGCGACGTCCGTCTGGTACGACGAGTCCCGCAAGCAAACGTTCGAGTGGACGGAAGGCGCCTACTTCTCGATCCCGATGAACGCCTCGTACCAGCACTTCAACGGCAGCGGCACGGAGCCCACGCGGATGGTCTCCGTCACCAACCTGCCCGGCATGATCCGCAAGTTCATCACGCCGGACTTCATATGGAACAACCCCTACGTCTTCCCGGACCGCCTGACCGCCGACGAAGGCTGGGCCTCCGGCTCCGGCATGATGTACAAGGGCCGGGTGTGGGAGACCAACTTCCTGCCGGACGCGGCCAACATGGCCATGCCGGACTGGTCTGAGCGCGGCGCGGGCGGCACCAACATCATGCTGTCACTGTCGGACAACACCGTCTCCTCCCACATCTCCGAGTTCCCGGTGGGCACCTACAAGAAGGCGCACCGCCACGGCCCCGGCGCGCACCTGCTCATCACCGGCGGCGTCGGCTTCGCGCTCGTCTGGCAGAAGGAGGACATGTCCGACCTCGTGAAGGCGGACTGGCAGCGCGGCAGCCTCTACCTGCCGACGCAGGACTCCTACAGCGAGTACTTCCACCAGCACTTCAACGTGGGCACCACCCCCGCGCGCTACATCAACATGAGCCCGTCCAACTCCCGCAAGTACACCTACCAGCGCGGCATCAACGACCCCTCACGCAGGGGCGAGATACGCGCCATGGTGAGCATCAAGGAGGGCGGCATCCAGCTCGAGTACGAGGACGAAGACCCCCGCGTCCACGAGATCTTCGAGGCGGAACTGGCCAAGTACGGCCAGCAGTGCCGCATGAAGAACCTCGTCTCGACCTGCACCGGCGTCCCCGGCCCCGAGAACAAGAAGGGCGCGCTCCAGGACTACGACTAGTCACTGCGCGAATACGATGGATGGTGTAGGGGCGCCCCTTGTGGGCGCCCTTCCACTTAGCGCCTGCGTGGGGCGGTCGCCAAAGCCCGTCCCCTTGTCGCCTCCCCCTCGCTGCCGCGCACCGTTAGAATCAGCCCCTCTCGTGGGAGGGAGGCATGACCTCAGCAGAGCAGCACGGGCCCGTTGCGGTCGTCGGCACAACGTCGTGGGGAACTACGCTCGCCCTCATCCTTGGGCGGCGCGGCATCGATGTACGACTCCTCGCGCGCTCCGACGCCGAGGCGCAACGGCTCGCGTCAGACGGCGAACTCGCCGCACGGCTACCGGGCCACCCCTTCCCCCCGTCGCTGCGCGTGACGGCCGACTGGGCCGCAGGCATGGATGGCGCGCCGTTCGTGCTCTTCGCGGTGCCGAGCCACACGCTGCGCGCCAACGCCCGCCGGGCTGCGCCCCACGTGTCGGCGGACGCCATCGTCATCTCCGCGTGCAAGGGGCTGGAACAAGGGACGTTCAAGCGGATGAGCGTCGTGCTCGCCGAGGAGCTGCCCGATGCCGCGTCGAACCTCTGCGCGCTCTCCGGCCCCAACCTCGCCCGCGAGGTGGTGCGCGGCCTGCCGTCGGCGACCGTGGTCGCATCCTCGTCCCCCGACGCGGCGTCATCGGTCCAGCGGCTGTTCAACTCGCCGACGTTCCGCGTCTACACGAACACCGACATCATCGGGACGGAACTGGGCGGTACGCTGAAGAATGTGATGGCTATCGGAGCAGCCATCTGCGACGGCATGGCGCTGGGCGACAACGCGAAGGCGGCGTTCGTCACGCGGGGGCTCGCGGAGATGGTGCGCCTGGGCGTCGCGGCGGGCGCACAGGCGGCGACGTTCGCGGGCACGGCGGGCTTCGGCGACCTCATCGCGACCTGCTACAGCAACCTCAGCCGCAACTACCGCGTCGGCCTCGCGCTCGCCGAAGGCCGCACGCTCGAAGAGGCGATCGAATCGCTTGGCGGCCAGGTCGCCGAGGGTGTCGGCACGACCTCCGCCGCGCTGGAGATGGCGAACGCGCTCGGCGTCGAGGCCCCCATCGCGGCAGCGACCGCCCGCGTCCTGTTCGACGGCGCATCGCCGCAGGACGCCCTCCTCGAACTGATGGCCCGCGCGCCAAGGCAGGAGTAGGTTGCAGTGTGATGGCTGCTTCTGAAGGCCAGGTTCGTATCGCTCGTTGTGTAGCCGGGGCAATCATCAGTAGCGGGGAGGTGTTGCTCGTCAGAAGGTCTCCGGCGGCACGCTATTACCCGGACGTGTGGGACCTCTTCGGAGGACACGTCGAAGCAGGGGAGTCTCTGGAGGAGGCCCTGCGCCGAGAGGCCCGCGAAGAGTTGGGCATCGAGATTGAGTCTTTCCTGCCACTTGGAACCGTGCATGACCCGGTTGAACCAGCGGACATCACCATCTTCGCCGTGACTGCGTGGAGAGGTGAGTCGGTCAATGCCGCACCCAACGAACACAGCGACATTCGCTGGTTCTCGCTGGCCGAACTGCCTGACTTTTCCGGCTTGGAAGCCTATCGCAGGCTTGTGGTCGAGGCTCTTGAGCAGTCCTAGGCAGCCCGCCGCAGCGGCTGTCGCTTCCGGTACGTGCCCACCCGCCACAGCCACTCCGCCGGGCCGAAGCGGAAGCGGCTGAGCCAGAGAGGCGACCACCAGAGCTGCAGCACCCAGATGCCAACACAGAACGCAAGTATCCCGGTGCGGGTCACGGAAACGTCGCTGAGCAGGACGTTGAGCACCAGCATTCCCAGGACGGTCTGCGAGAGGTAGTTGGTGAGCGCCATCCGTCCGGTGGCGAGCAACCGGCGTTTCAGCCAGTTATCCCGGCTCCGGTTCCACAGGATGATGAGGCTCATGTACCCAAGTGAAGCGGGGATCGAGCCCAGCGTATTCGGGACCTGACCGATGAACGCCACTTCCCGCGAGTAGTCGCCGAGCGCCGTGACGATCACGCCGACCGTGGCCAGCGACAGCCCGACGCCAAAGCCGATCACAGCAACGAGCCTGTAGGTGCTGGCAGCCATACTGCCGTTCATGAACCCCAGGCGGTACAGACCTGCGCCCATCAGGATCAGCCCCAGCGCGCGCATGAAGTAGCCGAGGAGCAGCAGCCCCCCGATGCTTTCGCTGAGGGACGGGTCGCTGCCGCTGCCGAACCCCCCCGGCTCCCAGATGCCGGCCAGCGATACGTCTGTGCCGTTGGCGATGGCTTGCACCAGCAGCATGATGGGAACGGAGAGCAGGTACACGACGGCGCCGGTGGCGATGAGGGCCCTGGATGGCAGTTTGCGCAACGCGAGCAGGAAAACGGCTGCGATGGCGTAGGCGATGAGCACGTCGCCGTCCCACAGGATGGCATGGAGGATGCCGATGCCCAGCAGCAGGACGTTGCGCCACAGGTTCAGCAGGGCAGGTCGGCCTTCCCGGCGTTCGGCCCTCTCGATGAACAGGAGTATCCCCGCGCCGAACAGCAGCGAGAAGATTCCCATGAACTTCTGGTCGATGAAGATCTCGCCGAATACGCCGATGGACCAGTCCAGCCAGGTCTCCGACCCGCCCGCGCTGAGGTTCAGGTACGGGGCCAGTCCGTGTTTGAAAGAGACCGCGTTCATCAAAACGATGACCAACACCGCCACGCCTCGCAGGAGGTCCAGGCTTGTGATGCGGTCGGCTTCCGTTACCGGGCCGGAGCCGTTCTCACCCTGCACGTCGCCCGAACGCTGGTCGTCTGCCATTCCTGTGGAACTCTCCTGTGCCTCGCCTTCCCCTACGTGTCCAACAGGCTGGGCGCTATCAACTCATCGAGTGCCACCACGCGCGGCGTGAGCCCCTGCTCGGTCGAGTAGGCGAGCGCCGTCTCCAGCGTGTGGCGGATGCCCGCAACGCCGTAGGGGAAGAGGTCGGTCGTCAGCGCGGAACGCGAGTTCGACGGCAGCAGCCCCGCGTCGACGAACGGCTGCGCCTGCTCGACCGTCCGCGAGACCCACAGCTCCTTCGCTTTCACGAACGCGTCGTACAGGTTGCGGGCTGCCCACGGGTACTGCTCGTAGAGCGATCGCCGCATGATGACAACGTGGTTGATGGGGTAGATGCCGGTCTTGGCGTAGTAGCGCGCCGACTCCGCGAGCGGGTCAGGGAAGAGCGTCCGCACACTATCGTGGGTGCGCAGGTCGAGCGTGCTCCGGTTGATGCCCCCGCCGCCGTAGAAGTAGACGTAGATGGCGTCCAGTTCGCCGTTCGCCATCATCCCGCCGAGGTTCTGGTCCTTCGCCGGGTCCATGTAGTGCAGCGTAACGCCGGGCGGTGGCTCGAACCCCGTCGCCCCGCCGTGGCTCAGCTCCTGGGTGCGCTCCATCCACCACTCCACGTCCGACGGCGCGACGCCGTACTCGTGCTGGAAGAACCCCCGCGCCCAGAGCGCCGCCGTCTGCTGATACTCGTTGACTCCCACGCGCTTCCCCTTGAGGTCGGCGGGCGATTCGATGCCAACGTCCGTGCGGACGAGCGCGCCGACCCCGAAGAACGTCCGCGTGGTGCAGATGGGGAGCGTCACCCAGTCCCGGTTCCCCTGCGCCGTGATGATGGCCAGCGAGGAGAGCGACATCTCCGAGACGTCGAACTCCTGGTGCGTCAGTTGCCGGTGGAACGTCTCCGCCGGGCCGGATGCCGTTGGGATGAGCTCGATGCCCTCCGGCTTGATGGTGCCGTCCATGATGGGGCGGCTGCGCGGGTTGGGCGCGAACGCGAGACTGAACGTCGGCTTGGTGGTCATGGAACGCTCCTTGTCGTTGGTGGTGCGGTGCGGGCAGGGGGTGGGTGGTGCCGGTGGGCAGTTTACCTGCACAGAGTCACTGCCACAGGGGTGCGTGAGCCGAAACAGCGCATTTGAGAATTGCTCAGCACGCTCCAGTACTGCGGATATGGGCACGGAAAACACAGGCTCAGGGCGAAATACGGCGTTGACATGGCGCGAACGCGGAACGGCGGCGACGTCGGTGCTTCCGGCAGCGCGCCTCCACACCTGCCGTCAGGAGTGAGGGCGCATAGACCGCCTCGCTTGTGATTGCCCGCGCAAACGCCGGAGCGATGACCCGTCCGGAAGCACGCTACGCATGGTAATGACCTTGCCCACGCCGCCGATCACCGAGCCAGTGCACGCGCGTCGATTAATAACGTTATCAGGCTCCCCGATGACGGATTCCTTGGGTTGACACCCTTCAGCACGCCTGCCTATGGTGGGAGATGACCCGCCGCCGCGCGGCTGGCTGCAAGCTAATCCGAGGTAAAACAACCGGTCCCTGCAGCCCGCGAAAGGCCGACAACAGGCGAGCCACCCCCCCTTTCGGTAATACCGAACCAGAGATCCCTCTCCGCTGCGCCCTGACCTTCCCCTAAAAGGAATCCCCTCAGCAGGCGTTACGCGGGAGCTTTGTGCTTGTCGCGGGGCGGAGGGGCGGTCTCAACAGCATCCCCCGGGGAGGGAAGGCCTCCCCTCTAAGTCAAGAGAGGTGAAACGGATGAGTGGAACGACAGGTATCAGAACAGTCAAAGCCCGATGGCCCCGCCTCACGGCGCTCATCGGCATGACCCTTGCCCTGCTCTTCATCGTCGGCGCGTGCGGCGACGACGGCAACGGAGGTGGAGGCTCAGGCTCCGGTGAAATCAAGACTGGCGGAACGCTGACCGTGACGTTGGTCTCGGAGAACAACACGCTCGATCCGCCTGTGACGCTCGGAACGGCGGATACCCTCATCACCCAGCAGATGTACGACAACCTGCTGATGATTCAGCCCGACCTCTCCATGAAGCCGGAGTTGGCCACGTCGTGGGAACCCAGCGATGACCTGTCCTCCTGGACATTCCAACTGCGGGAGGGAGTGAAGTTCCACAACGGCAAGGACTTCAAGGCTGAGGACGTCGTGTTCTCATTCAACCGCCTGCTGGACCCGGTGATCGACTCGCCCGCCCGGCCGACGTTCGAGGTCATCGAGCACATGGAGGTCATCGACGACTACACCATCAGGTTCGACCTGATCAGCCCGAGCGCGTTCTTCCCCGAAGTGCTCTCCATCTACCAGGCCCGGATCCTGCCGTCGAACGTCGACCTCGACTCGCTGACACTCGGAGGCGTGGGGACAGGCCCATTCATCCTGGAAGAGTACCTGCCCGGTCAACGGACCGTGCTCTCGAAGAACCCCGACTACTGGGACAAGGGCAAACCTTACCTGGATGAGGTCGTGTTCCAGTTGATCCCGGACCCATCGACCCGGGCGGAAGCGCTCAAGAGCGGCGACGTGGACGTAATCTACCAGCTCGAGCCGCCCACTGCCCCCAGCATCGAGGCCAACCCCGGGACCGTTGTCCTGGAAACGGCCAGCTCGTCGCACATCGGGCTGGACCTCGGCAACTGGGAGGCCCCGTTCGACAACAAGCTGGTGCGGCAGGCCCTGCAGGCCGCGACGGACCGCGAAGCGATCCGCCAAGCCGCGCTCTTCGGGCGGGGCAGCGTCGGCTACGACCACCCGATAGCGCCCAACGACCCGATGTTCAGTTCCGAGTGCCTTCCGCCGGACTACGACCCGGAGCTTGCGAAGGAGTTGCTGGCGGAAGCCGGCTACCCGGACGGGCTGGAGGTCACCCTGTACACCGGCAACGTCGGCCCGGGCATGCTGGAACAATCGGTCGCCCTCAAGGAGAGCGCGGCGCCGGCCGGCATCACCGTGAACCTCGTCCAGAGGCCGGAAGACCAGTTCTGGGCGAACACCTGGCTGATCGAGAACTTCACCGTGGTGTACTGGTTCGGCCGGACGCCCGACCAGGCGCTCAGCATCCAGTACATGAGCGACTCCACCTGGAACGCCCCGCGTTACCTCAACGACGAACTCGACGCGCTGATCGTCAAGGCCCGCGGGCAGGTGGACGATGCTGAGCGTGCGAAGACGTACGAGGAGATCCAGTGCATCCTGGTCGAAGACGTTCCGCGCTTGGTTACCGCCTTCCAGCCGGTGCTCTACGGCGAGCGGGACGACGTCCGCAACGTGCTGCCGCACCCGCTGGGCTGGCTCATCCTGAACGAAGCATGGCTCGACAGGTAGGGAAAGGCAGGTAACGGCAAATGACGCGGTTCCTGGTGAGGCGCATCAGCCTGATCGTCGTGACCCTCCTTGTGGTCTCTGTAGCCATCTTCGCCATCACGGAGATCCTGCCCGGCGACGTCGCCCAGATGGTCATGGGGCAGGGGGCGACCGAGCAGAACCTCAAGCACATCCGGGAAACGCTTGGCCTGGACCGCCCCGCCCCGGTCCGCTACCTGGACTGGATAGGCGGGGTGCTCCGGGGCGACATGGGCGACTCCTTCGTCCAGAAGATCCCGGTGACGCAGGTGATCGCGCCGAGGCTGGCGAACTCGTTGATCCTGGCGGGGTTCGCCTTCCTCGTTGCGGTGCCCTCAGCCGTCGCCATAGGCGTATGGATGGGCGTGCGGCGCGGATCGAAGACCGACCACGCCGTGTCGGTGGGGAGCCTCGTGGCCATCTCGCTTCCCGAGTTCGTGACGGGAGTCCTCCTGATCATCGTGTTCTCGTCGTTCCTCGGCTGGCTCCCCTCGTCGAGTGCGATCCTGCCGGGGACGAGTCCGCTCACGAGACCGTTGATCCTCGTGCTTCCCACGCTGACGCTTACCGGCGTGCTGTTCGCCTACATCATGCGGATGACGCGCGCCAACGTGATAGAAGTGCTCAACGCCGATTTCGTCCGCACGGCAGTGCTCAAGGGCCTGCCCCTGCGGCGGGTGCTGATACGGCACGTCGTGCCCAACGCCATGCTCCCGACCATCAGCGTGATCGCCGTGAATATGGGATGGATGCTCGGCGGGCTCATCATCGTGGAGAACGTCTTCGCCTACCCGGGTCTGGGGCAACTGCTCCTGACGTCCATCAACACGCGTGACGTTCCCCTGCTGCAGACGCTCGCGCTCATCATCGCGGGAACGTACGCGCTCAGTAACCTCGTGGCGGACCTCAGCTACGGCGCCCTCGATCCGCGGATAAGGCTGACGTGATGGCAGCCCCGACGACTTCCCACAGGATGCAGATGAACCCTCTGGGTGCGGCAGTATCGGCAGCGGCAGTTCTGCTGCGGGGGCTTGCTTCACTGGTACGGCTTGCGCTGCGGACGCCCGCAGGCAGGATCGGCTTGCCGCTGGTGGTACTGCACATGGTGCTGGCGCTGTTCGGCGAGACCCTGGCCCCGTACCCGCCTACGGAGTTCCACATCGAGGACCACCAGTTGGAAGGGCCGTCGCTCCAGTTCCCCTTCGGAACGGACCAGTTCGGGCGAGACGTCTTGAGCCGGGTCATGTCCGGCGCCACGTCGCTGATCACGGTGGCAGGCGCGGGCGCGTTGCTCGGCATCGTCCTCGGCACGGTCGTCGGGATGAGCAGCGGGTACAAGGGAGGACGCACGGACGAGGTGGTGATGCGCATCATGGACGCCCTGATGTCGTTCCCCTCGCTGCTGATAGCGCTCCTGGTGCTCACGAGCCTCGGGCCGAACCCCATCAACATCGCCGGCACCATCGGGGTCGTGTTCATCGCGCCCGTTGCACGGGTGATGCGCTCCTCCACGCTCGCGGTGAAGAGCCTTGAATTCGTCGACGCAGCCCGCCTGCGTGGTGAACCCAACGTGTACATCATCTTCCGGGAGATACTGCCGAACACCCTCCCGGTCCTCGCCGTCGAGGCCTCGGTGCGGTTCAGCTACTCGATCCTGCTGGTCGCGTCGCTCGGATTCCTCGGACTTGGTGTGCAGCCACCGTCCTCCGACTGGGGGCTGATGATCAGCGAGAGCCGTATCTTCATCACGGGAGCCCCCTGGGTTGCGCTTGCGCCGGCTGGCGCCGTGGCCTCCCTGGTGATCGGGGTCAACCTGTTGGCGGACGGCATCAAGCAGGCGCGGGAACTGCCGAAAAGGGAGGCATGATGGCCACCACGATCACAGCCACGCTCGAGACAACTGCTACCCGGACCGCTGACGCGGACCAGCCCCTGCTGAAGGTGGACGGGCTCTCCGTCACCTTCTTCACGCCTACCGGAGCGGTACACGCCGTGCGCGACGCCTCGTTCGAGATCAAGCGCGGCGAAGTCGTCGGCCTCGTGGGCGAATCGGGGTGCGGCAAGTCCACCATGGCCTATGCCATCATGGGCTACCTGCCCGGCGAGCCGGAGGTTGGCGGGGCTGTCTACCTGGACGGCCAGAACATGGCGGAACTCGGGCCTGCCGAACTCCGCGCGTTGCGCGGAAACCGCATCGCCATGGTCTACCAGCACCCGGCCCTGGCGCTGAACCCCACGATGAAGATAGGTCCCCAGATCGAGGAAGTCATCAAGGTGCACCTCGATCTCAACGCCGTACAAGTGACCGAGCGGGCGATGGAGCTCATCGAGAGCGTCGGCTTGCCCGACCCCGAGCGCATCGCCCAGAGCTACGCCCACCAGCTCAGCGGCGGGCAGCAGCAGCGCATCGTCATCGCTATGGCGCTCGCGTGCGACCCCGACCTGCTCCTCATGGACGAGCCGACCACCGGCCTGGACGTGACGACCGAGGCGACCATCCTCGACCTCGTTGCGGACCTCAAGGGCCGTGTGAACGCAGGCATCCTGTACGTGAGCCACAACCTCGGCGTCGTGGCGCGCGTCGCTGACCGCGTCGTAGTCATGTACGCGGGGCAGACGGTGGAGGAAGCGCCGGTGCGCGACCTGTTCAAGGACCCGCGCCACCCGTACACTGTTGGCCTGCTCAGCTGCGTTCCCAAACCGGTCGCCGACGAGGGAGCGGTCACCCGGCTCCAGAGCATCCGGGGCTCCGTATTCCCCAGTACGCAGGCGGACCCGGGCATGTGCCTGTTCGCGGACCGATGCCCTATGGCGACGGACCGGTGCACGGGCGAGGCCCCGGCGCCGGTCTCCCTGGGCGGAGCGCACGAGACGCGGTGCTTCTACCCGGGCGAGGTCAGCCCCGACCTTTGGGACGAGTGCATCGAACGGGAAGCCCCACGCGAGAACGGCAAAGAACCGACGCTGACCGTGAAGGGACTGCATCGCGTCTACGGGCAGTGGCAGCGGAAGTACCTGTTCTTCGGCCCGAAGGTGAAGCCTCCCGTCAGGGCGGTGGAGAGCGTCGACTTCAACGTCGGGGCCGGGCACACCGTCGGCATCGTCGGCGAGAGCGGCTCCGGCAAGAGCACCGTGGCCCGCAGCATCGTGGGTCTCGTGCCGCGGGACAGCGGCGACCTCGAACTGCGCGGAGAGGACCTCCCGGCAGAGACCGACGAGCGGAACGCCGGGCAGAAGGCCTCGATCCGGATGGTCTTCCAGAACCCGACCTCCTCGCTGAACCCGAAGCTCCCCGTTCGCCACAACATCCTGCGTCCCCTGCAGAAGTTCACCGACATGAGCGCAAAGGAGCGGGAAGAGCGGGCCTGCGAGCTGCTCGAGTCCGTGGGACTGGACGCCTCCTATATGGACCGCCAGCCGCTGCAACTCAGCGGAGGGCAGCAGCAGCGCGTGGCGCTCGCTGCCGCGTTCGCCGGCGACCCCGACCTCATCGTCGCGGACGAGCCCGTCTCCGCGCTCGATGTCTCGGTCCAGGCGCAGGTGCTCAACCTGCTGGAGGACCACCAGCGCGAGAACGGAACGTCCTACGTCTTCATCTCCCACGACCTGGGCGTCGTTCGCTACGTGTCCGACGAGATAGTCGTGCTCTATGCGGGCCACGTCGCCGAGTCAGGCCCTGCGGAGGACGTGCTCTCCACTCCCTCGCACCCGTACACGGAAGCACTGTTATCGGCTGCGCCGATACCCGACCCGGACGCCATCCCGACGCCCATCCGCCTGAGCGGCTCGGTCCCGAAGCAGCACGAGCAGTTCAAGGGCTGTTTCTTCGCCTCCCGCTGTCCCCGCAAGCTCGGCGACGTCTGCGACAACACCCCGCCGCCGATGCAGTCCTCGCCCGGCTCGCCTACGCACGAGATCCACTGCCACATCCCGCTCGAAAAGCTGGCCCGCCTGCAGGACAACTCCGTCATCACCCCGGCCTGACCCGGGGAACGATGCCGTCCGATCCTTCCCCCTTGCTGGGGGAAGGTCAGGATGGGGGTGAATGGGCGTGGCGCTGAGCGGGTTACGCTTCCGCCGACGCGCACACGAACGTCACCCAGTCGTCGTCGTGGTGCTCCTCGACGAACGACAGCCCCGCGGCGGCGAACGCGTCCACGACCTGCTGACGCCGCTCCTGCAGGATGCCCGCGGCGACGAGCCGACCGTCCGGCGCGAGCGCACGCCGCAGCTCCGGCGCGAGGTTCGCCAGCGCGACCGAGTTGACGTTCGCGAGCAGCAGCTCCGCCCACCCGGCGGGTATCTTCTCGTTGGGGAGCGTGCCCGCGTAGAAGCGGACGCGCCCGGAGACGTTGTTCGAGCGCACGTTGACGCGTCCGGCCTTCAGCGCGACACGGTCGATTTCGACGCCGAGCACGCGTGCCGCGCCGAGCTTCGCTGCGCCGATGCTCAGGATGCCGGAGCCGGAGCCCACGTCCAGCACTTGCAGACCGGGGCGCATCAGCCGCTCCATGCACTCCAGCGTGCGGTTCGTGGTCGGGTGGTGGCCGGTCCCGAACGCGAGGCCGGGGTCGATCTCGATGACCACGTCGTCCGGCCCCGCCTCTTCGCGCAGCCAGGGTGGCTGCACGAGCAGCCGACGTCCGATGCGGAGCGGTGTGAAGTGCGCCTTCCACGCGTCCTCCCACTCCTGCTCCAGTATCTCGCGCTCCTCCAGCTCCGGCAGGTCGGTCAGCTTGCCGACGAGCTGCACGCCGATGTGCACGATCTCGCGGTTCCTGCGGTACCCCGGCGTCTGCGGCATGTACGTGCGAATGATGGCGCTCTGCCGCTCCGGGGGCGACTCGCCCTCGTCCGGATTCCAGCCGCCCGCCTCCTCGATCGCGACGCCGCCCTTGCCGTAGCGACGGAACAGTTCCGCCACCGGCTCCACGAACTCGAATGGCACACGTATCTTCAGTTCCAACCAGGGATGCTCAGCCAATAGTTAACCTCATGGAGAATCTCGTCACTCCCGCTCCTTCCCCGCGCCTCTCCCGTGATTTCCGCCCTTCCCCCGTCATTCCCGCGAAAGCGGGGATCCGTACCCGTGTAGAGCGTCCCTTGTGGCTACCCCGAATGGGGAGTGCAGAGGGGCGCAGCCCTTCTCCGGGTGTCTGGGGGTGTCTCCACAAGCGTTCAGGCGGGTGGGGGGAAGAACTACGTCTGCTATGCAACGGAAACCCCGGCCCTCCGCAGGAGCCCCTAATTCTTCTCGAAGGAGCGCTGGAGCTCCTCCAGCAGCTTCTTCTGCTCCTTCGACAGCTTGTCCGGCGTCTGCACGCGGATCGTCACGAGTTGGTCGCCGCGACGTCCCTCGCGTCCGAGGTGCGGGATGCCCTTGCCCTTCATGCGCAGCACCTCACCGGACTGTATCCCGGCGGGCACCTTGATCTTGTCCATCCCGTCGAGCGTCGGTACCTCCATTTCGATGCCGAGCGCTGCGCCAGGGAATGTGACGTTGAGGTCCAGCAGTACGTCGGCGCTGTTCTCGCGGCGCTTGAACCACCCGTGCGGCTGCACCTGGACGCCCACGAGCAGGCTGCCCGGCGGGCCGCCGAACATGCCGGAGTGGCCCTGGCCGCGCAGCTCCAGCAACGCGCCGTGGTACACACCAGCGGGGATGGAGACCTCGATGCGCTGCTTCGCGCGCTTGTACCCGGCCCCCTTGCAATCGGTGCAAGGCGTCGTGATGCGGCGACCCTCGCCGCCGCAGACGTTGCACGCGGCTTCCGTGACGAACTGCCCGAACATGGAGCGCTGGGCCCGGCGGACGCGCCCGCTGCCGTTGCAGTTCGTGCACGTCTCAGGCTGCGTTCCCGGCTCTGCGCGTGTGCCCTTGCACGTCGTGCACTGCTCGGTGCGGTTGACCTCGACCTCACGGTCGACCCCGAACGCGGCCTCCTCGAACGATACGCTGACGTTCACGCGCACGTCCTCGCCCTGGCGCGGGCGCGTACGTGACGCCGTCCCGCTCCCGAAGAACGCATCGAAGATGTCGCCGAACCCCCCGAAGATGTCGAAGCCCTCGAAGCCTCCGGCACCCTGTCCCGCGCCGTTGCGGACGCCCGCATGGCCGAACCGGTCGTACTGCTGGCGGCGCTCCGGGTCGCTCAGCACCTGGTACGCCTCGTTGACCTCTTTGAAACGCTCGGATGCGTCACTCGCCTTGTTGCGGTCCGGATGGAACTCCATCGCCTTCGCGCGGAAGGCCTTGCGGATGTCCTCCTCGGACGCCTGGGCGCTGACGCCAAGCACGTCGTAGTAATCGCGTTTCGTGGTCATGGGGATGCGGCTACTGCCACTGGGGCGAAGGTTCGAGTGCCTGCACGAGTTCGCTCAGGAACGCGGCGAGGTAGCGGACGCTGGACATGGAACGCGTGTAGTCCATGCGTGTGGGCCCCATCGTGCCGATAACGCCCGTCGCCCCGTCCGGCGCGCCGTAGGTCGCGTAGACAACGCTGTAAGGGCGCAGGTGCTCCTCGTGGCTCTCCTGCCCGATGACGACGCGCACCTCGGCGGGGCGCGGCGAGTCGTCGAAGATGCGCGTTATCGAGTCGTCGTCGAGCACTTCCGCGGCGTCCTGCGCGCTCCTGCCGGACTGGAACTCCGGCTGGCTCAGCATGTGGCCCAGGCCGTTCAGGTACCGCTCGCGCGTCTCCTTGCGCTCCTCGTCGGACAGGATGCGGATCGTCTCTGTGAGTGCGGTCGTGAAGAGGTGTCCACCGACCGCGCCGGAGTCCCACAGCGTGCGCAGTTCCGCGGTGCTCAGGCCGCCGATGAGCTGGTTCAGCCGGTTGGCGACCTGGGTCAACTCGTCCTGCGGCGTGTCCGAGTTCAGGTGGATGATGCGCTGCCGCAACTGCGCGTCCTGCATCACCACCACCAGCAGTGCCTCTCGGTCGTGCAGGTGCACGATCTGCACCTGCTTTACCCGCGCGATGGCGCGCTTGACCGTCGTGGCGATGGCGAGGTTGTGGACGGCGCTCGCGAGCACGCGGGCCGCGCTCCGCGCCCATGCCGCCGGGTCGGCCTCGTCGAAGTCGATGGCGTCGCGCACGCGCTCCTGAAAGTGGCGGGGCAGGCGGTTGCGCTGTCCGGCTCGCTCCACGTAGAAGCGGTAGCCGGGATCGGATGGCACCCCGCCCGCTGACGTGTGCGGCCGGGAGATGTAGCCCATCTCCTCCAGCTCCGCCATGTCGTTGCGGATGGTCGCGGGGCTGACGCGCAGTTCGTAGCGGCGCGCGAGCTGCTGCGACGACACGGGCGCAGCCGTCTCGATGTAGTCGCTGACGATGATCTCCAGCAGCGCCTGTCTGCGGGTATTGAGGGCGGGTGCCGCCGGATTAGCAGTCGACTCGTTCAAGTGCTAACTCCTCCGAACGAATGTAGCACCGGCAGGGGAGTGCGTCAACGCGCAGCGCCCATCTCCGTCATTCCCGCGAAAGCGGGAACCAGGCCTTGGTGTAGGGGCGCCCCTTGTGGGTGCCCTCCATTGATGCTGCTGCCGGAGGACGTGTCGGGAAGCGGATGCACAACGAGGGACGTGGGGCGATAATGTACCGGACCCTTGGTGAACGGAGGAACTCGGATGACCCGGTTGCTTCAAGAGGCCTTCGACAGAGCCGCCGAGCTCCCTCAGGCGGAACAGGACAGGCTCGCCCGCTTCCTGCTGGCCGAGTTGGAATCGGAACGGCAGTGGGCAGAGCTGTTCGCCACCCCTGAATCAGAGGACTTGTTGGAGCGCCTTGCTGATGAGGCAACGGCTCCTCCGCCTCCAAAGGGGCGGGACCCGGGCGTACGAATCGTGACCACCTAACCGACTTCGGGTTCGCTGAACAATCTCGCGGCTACTCCCCGTTTGACGGCGCTTCCCGCACCGCCGCGACCGCCGAGAGCAGCAGGAGCACTGCCGTCAGCAGTTCCCCCGCAGCCCCCACGAACAGGGTAGGGCGCAGCCCGATGGTCTCACCGAGCGCCCCGCCGATCAGCGCTCCGATCGGGATGGCCCCCAGGAACGCCATCCTCAGCACCACGTTCACCCGTCCCTGCAGCCGGTCCGGCGTCATGCTCTGCTGCAGGCTCGTCCGCCCGATGATGTACGTGACGAGGCCCGCGCCGAACAGGAACGCGCCTCCCGCTACCAGCGCGAGCACGACGGTCGGCGGCCCGCCGGCAAGCGGGATGACCACGTCGCCGGCGGTCATGAGGAACACCCCGACAGCCGCCGACCTGCCGAGACCCACCCTCCGCGTCGTCTGTTTCGCGAGCGAGGCCCCGACGAGCCATCCGACCCCGGCGACCGAGAACACCAGCCCGATGAGGCCCGGGGTGAGGTCCAGCTGGCGTACCAGGTAGAGCAGCCCCACGGAGTCGATCAACGCGTTGGACCCGCCCACCATCGCCGCGGCGACCGTCAGGGCGCGGAGGACGGGACTCCTCATCACGAACCCTAGGCCCTCCCGCAACTCGCCGCGAACGCTCAGCGCGGTTGCCCGCGGGGAAATGTCCGTCGGCGGACGCATCCGGTGGAGCGACAGCGCCGAGGCCGCGTAGGCGGCTGCGCCCACGAACAGGGTGAACGGCGCCGACACGGCCTGCACCAGGACTCCGGTGAAGCCGGGCCCACCGATCTCGGTCGCGGACCGGCCCATCTCCAGCTTGCTGTTCGCGTCGACCAACTGCCCCCGCAGGACGAGCGACGGCAGGAATGCGCGGTAAGTGACGTCCACGATGAACCGCAGCCCTCCCAGCACGAACGCCATCGCGAACAGGAGCGGGATGCTCAGGAAGCCGAGCCATGCGGCGACGGCGATGACCAGGAGAGCGACCACGTGCCCCCAGGCCGCGCCGATGAGCACCGCCCGCTTCGACCGCCGGTCTATCCAGATGCCCGCGAACACGCCCATCACGATCGCCGGAGCGCCGCCGAACGAGGCGAGGATGCCCATCTGCAGGGGCGTCGCATCGAGAAGCAGCGCCGCTACCAGCGGCACTCCGAGCAGCTGTACCTGGAAACCGGCGTACGTGAAGGTCTGGCTCGCCCAGAGCTTGAGGAACGTCTCCTGCCGCCAGAGCCCCGATGCCTGCCACCGGAGTCTCGATGGGAAAAAGCGCAATGAACACAACCTGGGCGGCCGCGCTCGACGATGCGCCTCGGCCCGCCAACCTGAAGGCCAGTGTGTCCCCGACGCACGAGACCGTCAAGGCGGACCCCGTCATCCGGCACCTTCCCTTCATCATTCCCCTCCCCCTTCCGTCACCCCACACCCCCTCCCGTCGTGGCCGTGCCCGTTCCCCCGTCATCCCGCGAAAGCGGGAATCCAGGCCCCCCTGGTGTAGGGGCATCCCTTGTGGGTGCCCTGCCTGCCGGGCAGGTGCGGCGTTTCGTGTTTCGATAATCGACGCATATGGCCAGAAATTGAGGGAGATTTGAGCGATATGAGCCGCCGCTGTGGTAGTATCCCGTCCATCGACGTCTCTTGATTTGACAGGCTCGTACAGGGAGGGACCATGAGTCAGCTACGTTGGTTCATCTTGCCATTGCTCGTCGTGATGGCGCTGGGTATCGTCGGTTGCGGAGAAGACGAACCGACGCCCACTCCTGCGCCCGCGGCGACGCCGACGCCCACGCCCGAACCCGAGCCTGTCACGCTGCGGATGCTCACCTCGTGGGGGCGCACCGACGCGAGCGCCTCGGAATTCATGGGTATCCTGCAGCCCTACATGGAAAGGGAGTCCGACGGGCGGATCGTGATCGACTGGGTCGCCGACATCAGCGCCGTCCCCGCGTTCGAGCAGTTCACGCCCGTCCGCGAGGGCATCTACGACCTCGTCTACACGCACCCGTTCTACCACTCTGAATTCAACTCGCTTGCGGGCACGAACGACCTCGTCAATGCGCCGTTCGCGGACCGCGAAGCATGCGGCCTCGTTGATGCGATCAACCAGAACTATGTCGCCGGCGCCGGCGTCTACTTCTTCCCGACGCCGAACGGCGTGGGGAACGGCGTCGTCCTGAAAGAGGCCATCCCGCCCGACAACGCGAACCTCACCGGCCTGAACCTCCGGGTGTACCCGAGCGTGCAGCCGTTCGTGGAGGAACTGGAAGGCATCCCCGTTGCGATGCCCATCACCGACGTCTACACCGCGTTCGACCGCGGCGTGATTGAAGGCGCCGTGCTTGGCGGCGGAGCGCAGAGCGCGCTCACGTTCAGCTGGCACGAGGTCAGCCAGTACGTCGTGCGCCCGTTCTTCGGCGAGAACGTGCCCGGCGTCATCTTCAACCAGGCCGCCTTCGACGCTCTCCCGGCTGACGTGCAGTCGACCTTCCGGGAGCTCTGGGGCGGCTTCTCGGACGCGTACCGCGACTTCAGCCTCGAGACCGCTGAAGAAGTGGTCGCGCAGCTCGAAGAGATCGGCATGGAGGTCATCCAGCTTACGGACTCCGAGGGCGCGCGGTGGCAGCAGATCTGGTTCGAGACGTCCCGCGACCGCATCCTCGAGGCAGACGCTACAAGGGGGCCGGAACTGCTGGATATGGCCGCCTGCGTTGCGGAGAGGGCCAACTAGGAATACCGGGGCAGGGGAGCGCTCCGGCTGCCGGAGCGCTCCCGGCCCTGCTGCCGCCGGAGACAGACCATGCCTATCGCCGATTCGCTCGACCGCAGCAAACTCCACTTCGTCGACGTGGACGGAGTGAGCGTGCGCTACTACGAGGACGGGGCTGGCGAGCCGCTGCTCTTGTTCAGCGGCGGCGAGATTGGGACGCTGGACGGCCTCGACAGGTGGAGCCTGAACCTTCCCGGCCTCGCCGAGCGGTTCCACGTCTTCTGCATCGACAAGCTCGGCCAGGGCCACACCGGCAACCCGCCGCGCCTGGAGGACTACACCTTCGAATACCAGCTGCAGCACACGCACCGGCTCATCGAGACACTGGGAGTCAAGGACGTGAACATCGCCGGACAGTCCCGCGGCGCGCTGCTCGTCACCCGGCTCACGCTCGACCACCCGGAGTTGGTGAAGAACCTCATCATCGTGGACAGCGCGACGCTCTCCCCGGAGAACCCCATGTTCCCGTCGCTCCGCTGGTACGAGAACCTGTTCCTCGGGGTGCCGCAGGGCCCGCCCAGCCGGGAATCGGTCCGGTTGGAGATGGACGGCCAGGCCTTCTCGCGTGAGCAGGTCACCGACGATTACGTGGACCGGATGCTGGAGATCGCGCAACTGCCGAAGTTCCAGGAAGCCCAGGCCACGATGGCAGAGATCCGCCACGGGCAGTGGCTTCCGAGCATCAACCGCGTGCGAAGCGACACCGTGCGCAGGATCGACGACGAGGGCATACCCGTCCCGACGCTCGTGATCTGGGGCATCAACGACCTCTCGGCGCCTCTGCCGCTGGGGCAGCGGCTCTTCGAACGCATCGCGGCAACGACGCCTCGCGCTGAGATGCACGTGCTGAACGGCGCGGGGCACTACTCCTACCGGGAGCAGCCCGCCGCGTTCAACCGCATCGTCAAGAGCTTCTGCCTCGACCCGCTCTAGGGCCGGAGACCGCGTATGACCCAAGACCGGCTCAGCAGGTATCTGGCCCGCATCACCGCCCTCTACGACGGCCTTGTGCGCTACGGCTTCTACGCCGCTGACGTGCTCGTCATGGCGCTGGCGCTCTCCATCGGCGTGAACGTCGTCATGCGCTGGCTCTTCGACGACTCGCTCACCTGGATAGTTGAGGGCGGCGAGTACATCCTCCTGTTCGTCACCTTCCTGGCGTCCGCGCACATCCTGCACGAGAACGGACACGCGCGGATGCTGCTGCTCGTGGAACGACTCAACCCCAACCGCGCGCGGTTGCTCAACCTCTTCTCCTCGGTCCTCGGAGCGATCGTCAGCCTCGTGCTGGCATGGGTTACGACGGACTCCACGCTCGACTCCATCCGGTTCGGCAACTTCTACCGGGGCGCCGCCATCGAAGTCCCCCAGGCGGCTCTCTGGTGGGTCATCCCGTTCGGCTTCCTGCTCCTCGCCATCGAGTTCACCCGGCAGGCCGTTGGTTTCGCGCGGGCAACCCGTGAGTCGGCAGGACAGACCGAGGCTGCACGCGAGGGAGCGTCGTCGCTGTGAACGCGATGCGCTGTTTCGCGGGCGGAAGGGAGGATTGAGCCATGGAGTGGTGGCTCGTCCTCGGCATCATCTTCGGCTCGCTCATCATCGCCTTCATGACCGGCATACCGGTTGCGTTCGCGTTCCTCGGGCTGAACATCGTCGGCCTCGTGCTCCTCACCGGCGGCACCGTCGGCCTGACGCTCATCATCGGGAGCGTCTTCGACTCCGTCACCACCTTCACACTCATCGCCATCCCCATGTTCTTCCTCATGGGAGAAGTGCTGTTCCACTCCCGCGTCATCGACATGGTGATGGAGGCGACGGACAAGTGGATCGGCAGGGTGCGGGCCCGGCTGCTCTTCGTGTCGCTCGGCGCTGGGACCGGGCTAGCCACGTTGAGCGGAGCGGGCATGGCCGACACCGCGCTCATCGCATCGACGCTCTACCCGGACATGGAGCGCCGGGGCTACGACCCCAAGCTGAGCATCGGTGTCATCACGTCGTCCGGCCTGCTCGCGGCCATCATCCCGCCGAGCGCGCTAGCGGTGCTGCTGGCCAGCCTTGCGAGCGTCTCGGCGGGACGCCTGCTGATCGCGGGCCTCATCCCGGGACTGATGATTGCCGGCATCTATGCCGTGTACATCGGCGTACGGGCCTACCTCAACCCCTCGCTCACGCCGAGCTACCCGTATGAGTCGGTCACGTGGATGGAGAAGATCGTCCTGGCGGCCAAGCTCCTGCCGCTCGGCGTTGTCATCTTCAGCGTCATGGGGTTCATCATCCTCGGCATCGCGACACCGAGCGAGGCCGCGGCGACCGGAGCCCTGGCCGCGATCGTCGTGACCGCGCTCTACCGTCGACTGAACCTCAAGGTGCTTGCGAACTCGGTCATGGGCGTCGTGCGCATCGCCACCATGATCCTGCTCATCGTGGCGGGCGCGAAGGGCTTCGGGCAGGTGCTGGCCATGACCGGCGCGACGCAGGGCCTGCTCGAGTTCGTCACCGGGCTCGACGTCAGCCCCATCGTCCTCCTGCTGTTGATCCAGCTTGCCGTCATCCTCCTGGGGCTATTCGTCGACCCCGTCGCCATCATGCTCATCACCATCCCCATCGTCGCCCCGCTGATACCCGCGTTCGGCTGGGACCCCATCTGGTTCTACATCCTCTTCCTCATCAACATCGTCATCGGCAACGAATCGCCGCCCTTCGGCCTCACCCTGTTCGTCGTCAAGGGAGTCCTGCCGCACATCTCGATAGGAACCATCTTCCGCGCCCAGATACCCTTCATCATCATGGACGCCGCGGCCATGGGCATCCTCATCCTCTTCCCCCAGATCGTCCTCTGGCTCCCCAACCGCGTCCTCAACTAGCGCTCCACGCTGCCTGATCCCCTCTCTCTGCAAGGAAACCCTTGCGTAACTCGCGTCCCGCTCATGGTGAGAGGGCTGGGGTGAGGGTACTGCTGGGGTGGCAGGGTGTGGAGGCGCGTGCGAGGCGCCCCCAGATGTCCCCGGAATTGATTGTGAAATCTATCTCAAATGTTTGACTACCGCCCTGCCGGTTTGTTACATTGGCTCTAATAACCACAACACGAAGGGGGCTCGTGCGATGGTGCTACCAGCAGTCCGTGTTAAGGAACTCCGAAGGACCTATGGATTCGAAGAGGTCGCCATCGTACCCGGCGACGTCACGACCAATCCCGAGCTCTCCGTCACCCAGCTTCCCATCGGCCCATACAACTTCTCGATTCCCATCATCGCCTCCGCCATGGACGCCATCGTCAACCCCGCCTTTGCGGGGTTGATGGCTAAAGCGGGCGGTTTGGGCGTCATGAACCTCGAAGGCCTCTACTGCCGCTACGACGACCCCTCCGACGCCCTGAACGCCATCTCCTCCGCCCCCAAGGAGGAAGCGACCGACGTCATGCAGCGCGTCTACACCGCCGAGTTCCGCGAGGACCTCGTCGGCCATCGCGTCCGCGAGATCAAGGACACCGGAGCGGTCGCCGCCGTGTCGATCACCCCCGCGCGCACCAAGCGCCTCGCCCCCCTCGCGGTCGAGGCCGGCGCCGACATCATCGTCGTCCAGTCCACCGTCACCACCGCGCGACACATCTCCAGCAGCTTCACCGGCCTGCGACTGAACGACCTTGTCCGCGAGATCGGAGTCCCGGTCGTCGTCGGCAACACGGTCACCGCCAGCGCCTCCCTCGAACTGATGGAGCAGGGCATCGACGGCATCCTCGTCGGCGTGGGGCCGGGCGCCGCCTGCACGACCCGCGACGTCACCGGCGTTGGCGTGCCGCAGGTATCGGCGACGCTCGAAGTCGCTGCGGCGCGCGACGAGTTCTACTCCCGCACCGGCAAGTATGTCAGTGTCATCACGGACGGCGGCATCCGCATCGGCGGCGACCTCTGCAAGGCGATGGCGGCGGGCGCGGACGGCGTTATGATCGGCACCCCGTTCGCCCAGACCCACGAGGCGCCCGGCAAGGGCTTCAACTGGGGCATGGCGAGCCCGCACCCGGCGCTCCCGCGCGGCACGCGCATCAACGTCGGCACCCACGCCAGCCTGGAGCAGGTGCTCTTCGGTCCCAGCCACCGCATGGACGGCACCCACAACCTCGTGGGCGCGCTCCAGATGTGCATGAGCATGGTCGGCGCGCAGACCATCCCCGAGTTCCACGAGCGCGCCGAGCTCGTCGTCGCCCCCACCATCGCCACTGAGGGCAAGGTCTTCCAGCGCTCCGGGCAGATCTAGCAACCGCCATTCCCGTCGAGAGCGGGGATCCAGCGTAGAAACTACGAGGCACGGCTGCGAAAGAGCCGTGCCTCGTTCTATGCGGGCCCATGTCCTCCCGTTTATCCAACGGAAGCTGAACCCGGACGCGCGGTTGGATGGGGCGCGTGTCATGTCGAGCGCCTGCTCGTGAAGCGCGCCGCGAGCATAGCCAACGATACGCCATCAACCTTTCATATGGCTTTGCCTTACGGAAGGTTACGGCGACCTGCGGGGGACACGCCGGACCGGCGGGGAGACGCGCGTATCGCCTGCGGGGCTCGCGAGTTGCCGCTCCAGCGCCGTGAGGGCATCGATCAGTTCGGTCGCCTCGAATGCGCGGTTGCGCCGCCCCACGTTGACCTGTGTGAGCACGCCCGCTTCCACGAGGTGCTGGACCGCCTGACCCGCCGCCGGCAACGACCTCCCGGTGAGCTCCGCCGCGGTCGATACCGAGAGCACGGGCGCGGCCGGAAGCGCCGCGATGAGCAGTTGCGCCGCCGAGTCCCTCCGGGGATTGCCGGCGCGCTCGCGCCAGGACGCCTGGAGTGCGCGGACGTGCTCCTCGAAGCGCCCGGCGTCCTGAACCGCGCGGAGGCTCGCCGAGGCGAAGAGCGACACCCAGCGGTTGGTCCCCTCGTGCGCCTGCGGAGAGTCCGGCGCGCCTGCGTAGCGCGTAGCGGTGAGGCCGGCGACGTAGTCGCGTGCCCACGTGGCCAGGACGAGCGAGACCGGCGGTAGCACGCGGGGGGCGAGGCCGCGCCGCCGCAGCACGAGATGAAGCAACACCCGCCCCGTGCGCCCATTGCCGTCCACGAACGGATGGATCGTCTCGAACTGCGCGTGGGCGACCGCGGCTTGTGCCAGCGCGGGAAGCGTGTCGTCGTTGCAGAAGCGCACGAGGTCGTCGAGGAGGCGATGCACTTCCTCCGGCGGAGGCGGTACGAATGCGGCGGAACACGGGTTGTATCCGCTGCCGCCTATCCAGTTCTGCTCCGTACGGATACGGCCCGCGTGCTCGTCGAACCGTGTTCCCGCAAGCAGGCGGCGGTGCGCCTCCAGCACGACCCCCAGCGTGACCGCGCCGCCGGGCCCAACGGACTCGATGCCCCAGACCATCGCGTCGATGTTGCCCAGGACTTCATCTGCGGTCACGTCGCGGGACGCCTTGCCGAAACGGCGCGCGGCGTCGGCCCGCAGCAGCCGCCGTCCGCCTACATCGAGCCCCTCGATGCGTGACGAGGCGACGGACTCGGCGCGGAGCAGGAGGCGGGCGAGGGACTCAGTGTCGGCGAGCGCTTCCGCGGACGCGTTGAGCCGCACGAGCGCGGCCTCCGCGTCTGCTACGTCCGCGGCGGTGCTGCCGTCGAGCACGAACCGCCGTCCGGCAAGCGTATCCGGCAGGTAGACGTCATAGTTGCATGGACGGCGGTCGCGACGGGTGAGTCCTGTCGGGTCGCTCACCCAGCGCCGTTGTTCATAGACTGCCATGACCCTTCTTCATACATAAGGATACGCTTATATCCTTGCATATGAAGCGCGCCTCCGCAAGGTTGGGCCCTTCCATCCGCTCCTTCCGTGAGAACTGGAACAGCGCTCCGAGCGTAGTAATTAATAGACACGCATTCCCCACGTAAGGAGGTGGTGCCGCCCCAGGGTCATACAGCCAATCGTCAGTCACTCCGCAGAACCGCCCATGTTGCTAGGAGAACGACCATGCATACACGAAGACTGACATCCCGGCTCATCATGCTGGCAGCCGTTCCGGCCCTGGCGGCCTTGGCGTTGTACGGCGCACTCGCGCCCCCACTCGCCCAGGCACATCACCATAGCCCCTCCGGTTGCGTCGTCGGCAACTACGATGCATCCGTATATCACCTGCAGCTCCTGGAAGGCGGCGCCCGCGCCGACGCCGACGATATCGCCGGCACGAACGACGGTTGGGTGGTGCACTCGCTCGACGTGCATCCGACCCGCCCGGGCTACATCCTGCAGTTCCCGTGCCCCAGCGAGGATCCCGCGACGCTGCCCGCGGCGATGGATGCGCTGATCGCGGCGGTCGAGTCCGACCCCCGCGTTGACTACCTCATGCCCAGCAAGGTCTCCCATAACGAGCCGAGGCACCACGACGCACATCACGACGGGCTGAGGCTTCACGACGCGCACCACGATGGGCTGAAGCACCACGATGGGCTGAGGCACCACGATGCGCACCACGACGGGCTGAGGCTTCACGGCGCGCACCACGATGGGCTGAGGCACCACGATGCGCACCACGATGGGCTGAGGCACCACGATGCGCACCACGAGGGGCTGAGGCACCACGACGCGCACTACGTGCCGGGCGTCGTCCTGGAGAGCTAGCCGTCGCCCGTCGCTCCGCAGCGTGCCCGTCGCGCACGAAGGAGAATGATCATGCAAACACGAAGACTGACCGTCTGGCTCACCCCGCTGGTCGTTCTCGCCGTCCTGACTGCTCTGGCTGGCTACAGCGTACTGGCGCTGACCCCCGCTCAGGCACACCATGCTCCGTACGATTGCATGGTGGACGACTACATCGCCACGCGGTACCACCTGCAACTGGTCGAGAGCAGCACCCGCGACGACGCTGTGGGTATCGCCGGGAAGAACGGCGGCAAGGTGACGGGCGCGCTGAACATCAGCGCGACACAGCCGGGGTTCGTGCTGGAGTTCCCCTGCCTGGACGATGACTCCGGCATGCTGCGGGAGAAGATGGACCTGCTGATCGAGAAGGTCGAGTCCGACAAGCGCGTCGTCCACCTCGTCCCTGACTCGGTCACGCACAACGTGCTGAGGTAGTCGCGTTGCGTAGCTCAAGCAGGGGCGTTCACAAGCGCGCCCCTGCTTTGAGCACCTGCCGCTTCCTACCCGGCCCGGTCGTAGGAGGCTCGGACCCACGCCGCAACATCGGCGTCGACCTCGTCAGGAGTCGCGAGGTCGACGCTGTGCGTGCACATCCCGCTCGTCGCAACGATCCGGGGGTCGTCAGGCGTAGCGTCGAGGTTCAGCCCCAGCCGCAGGCGCTTTGCTGAAGGCGCCTGGATGAGAGCGAACTGCTTCTTCCTGCGGAAGCTCACGCCGGTCTTCTGTACCACCTTCATCACGTCGGGCCCCACGCCCTCGGCGACTGCCGACAGCACGTTGTAGGCGGGGAGCAGCGCCGCCTTGGGGCCTGCGTATTGAGCGGCCAACAGCTCTTCCGGCGTCGCCGGCCCGCCCGCGAGCCGTTCCCGCACAACCTGGGCCAGCAGGTTGGCGTTCCCGTGGGTGAGACCGTGAGTGGCCTTGAGGAACGCGACAACCTCCGAATGGCGCTCGATGCCATTGCGCCCGACCTCGTCGGCCACCTCGGCAGCCGTCTTCCCCAGGGACTCCTCAATGCGCCGAAGCTGGGACTCCGCTTGTGCTTTCGGGTCCGTTGGCATAACTGTCCCTCCGATGCGCTTGAGGTTATTGCGTCCGTCTACCACATGAATGGCGCGGCACAGACATATCGACAGCCGTCTGGCACAAGAGCGGTACGAACGAGACGCTGGATGCTATTGAGGACTGCCGAAGCGCGTCAAGCGCCGGTCTGTCCTGAGGAGCCTATCCCTGCTCCCCCTCCTCCGGGTACCTCGGCGGCTTCGCCACCCCCGCCAGCACCGCAGCCGCGATGTTCGTGCCGACGAACACCGTGAAGATGATGCTGTAACTGCCCGTCACGTCGAACACCAGCGCTGCCACGAGCGGTCCCGCCGCCTGCGTCACGTTCGTGAACGCTCGCGCGACGCCCTCGATCGAGCCGAGGTGGCGGCGCCCGTAGTAGTCCGCGAACGCGAGCCGCTGCAGCGTCACGGCCGCGCCCTGCGAGAGCCCGTAGAACACGCCCCACGCCATCGCCAGCAACGGCGTGTCCACCATCAGCAGCAGCGCGAAGGCGGCCGCGTTCATCACGAAATCGATCGCGATGAGGTAGCGCACGCTGAACTTGTCGCGCAGGAACCCTGCGGCGAACGCCCCGAGCGCCCCGATCGCCGAGTGGACGGCGAGCGCACCCACCGCAACCGCGTCGGAGAGGCCGGTGTCCGTCATGTAGGGCACCGCGTGGAGCATGACGCCGGTGCGTCCGAACCACCAGAGCGAGATGGCGATGATGAGCAGGTAGAGCGCGGGATGGCGCGCGGCCTGCCCCAGCCGCATCGAACGGTCGGCCACCCGTAGGTCGCGGGCCGGCATATCCGTTGCGGCCTCTGGCGGCGCGCCGTCGGGCAGCAGCCCCATGTCCTCCGGCCTGCGGCGCAGCAGGATTGCGGTGGGGACGGCTGAGACGATGAGGATGAGGACGCCCGCGCCGAGTGACGCCTCCCGCCAGCTGTACGCCGCAGCGATGAAGGCGATGAGCAGGGGCATGATGGAAGACCCGGCGGGGAAGCCCAGCCCCGCGAGAGCGGTCGCCTTCCCGCGCTTGATGATGAACCAGTTCGGCACGATCACAGCGGAGGCGACGGCCAGTACGCCGGTGTTCATGCTCCGCGCGAAGATCTGCAGCGCGTACAGGTGCCACAGCTCCGACATGAAGTACATGAGGATGAACGTCGTGCCGATGAGCATGTAGGCGAACGTGAGCGCCCACCGCGGCCCGAACCGGTCCACGATGGGCCCCGTCGCCAGCGCCGCCCCGCTCCCGACGAGCCCGCCGAGGCTGATCGCGCCCGTGAACTGCGCCCGCGTCCAGCCGAACTCTTCCGTGATCGGTTTCAGGAAGATGCTGAGCACCGGGAACGTCTCCGTGCTCGAGCTGAACGTGCCCAGCGCAGCAACGAAGACGATGACCCATCCGTAGAAGAAACGGGGCTTGCGGGGAGGTTGGTCGGTACGCTTCAAATGATGCTGCCAGCGAACGGTGCCCGCATCATAGCCCCTCCCGCTTCCCTCCGTCGTTCCTGCGCAGGCAGGAACCCCGCAGCCCCCTCTCCCGTCATTCCAGCGAAGGCTGGAATCCAGAGTGACCGCCAGGTCACACGGCGGAGTGGGCGGTGTCTGGTGTAGGGGCATCCCTTGTGGGTGCCCTGTCTGGCCCCCTCTCCCTGCAAGGGGAGGAGGGCAACGCGCTTCAGCGCGCGGTGAGGGTACTGCGGCGTAGGGCGCAGCCTACGCTCAACCCCCCGACGACCCCGCGACGCTCACCGTGACGATGTCCTCGCCGTGGTACTTCTGGTGCCGCACGGACGAGGCGTAGTGCCGCAGCAGCCGGAAGGATATCTCCCGCCCGTCTGCGATATCCGGCATCTCGCCCATGTACGCAAGGCGGTCCTCCAGGTTCTCTCCCTCCGAACCTGTCACGAACTCCAGCTCCGCCCCGGCATGGTCGCCCCGAGCGGTCACTACCAGCCGCCGTGCCCCCGCGCCTTCCGGCCTCTCGTCGTCCTCTGCAAGCAGGCTCGACAGCGTCTCCTCGCCCACCAGCACCAGGCGCTCCGTCGAGGCGTCGTTCCATCCGGCCCGTGCCGCGATGCCGCGAAGGAACTCGTCCAGCTTCGGCAGGCTCTCCGTGTTCAACGCCACCTGCAGACGCCTGCGGCGGGAAGAGGTCAACTCCATAAACAGCATCATGATGACGGCCACGAGAGCGCCGGACGTCATGCCGTTGCCGAGCAGTACGCTCAGGAACCCGTCGCCCAACTGGTCCGCGAATATCCACTGGTTCTGGAAGCCCGTGCCTACCCAGAACGCGACGCCCGCAACCGCCGCCTTCCGGTGGTCCACGCCGTCCTGGATGACGATCTTCATCCCCTGCACGAAGAGCAGGCCCAGGAGCACGGTGATGTACGCCGCGGCAACGGGGCTGGGGATGGCGATCAGCAGCGCGGCAACCTTCGGCAGGAATGCGAGTACCGCGATGATGACGCCGATGATGATGCCCACCCGCTTGGCCCCGATTCCGGTGACCTCCGCAAGAGCGATGCTGCTCGAATAGGTGGTGTTGGGCAGCGTCCCCGCGAGGCCGGAGAGCAGGTTGCCCATGCCGTCGGCGTTGAGCGCCCCCTGCACCACGCGGAAGTCCGTCGCCCGCGGCCTGCGCCGGGAGACCCGCTGGATGGCGACACCGTCGCCGATGGTCTCGATAGCGCCCACGAGCGTGACGATGATGAACGCGGGCAGCAGCCCCCAGAACTCGGGGCCCGGGCTCACGTCGAACCCCGGCCAGGCGCCCAGTGGCACGCCGACCCATGCCGCGTCCACAATCACTTGCGCGTCGTACAGTCCGAACGGCACGGCCACCGCGCAACCCACCGCTATGCCGATGATCGGCGACCAGAGCCGCCACCGCGGGGGAGCGCGCAGCACGAGGACCAGGACGGTGATCAGGGTCGCAGCGGTAGTAATGACGGCGGCGGTCGGTGAAGCATCCTCCGGCACGTCCGTGAGCATCCCGAACACGATGGGCATCACCGTGGCCGCTATCAGCATGATGACCGTCCCGGACACCACCGGCGTGAATATCCGCCGCAGCAGCGACAGCCGTGCCGCCATCGCGAACTGGAACAGCGACGACACCACGATCAGGCTCGCCATCGTGGCCGGTCCCGCCGTGACCAGCGCGGCCACGCACACCGCGATGAACGCCCCGGACGTGCCCATCATGAGCACGTGACCGGCGCCGATACGCCCGAACCGCGCAGCCTGGAGGACGGTTGTGGCCCCGCTGACGAGTAGGGCGGCGAACACCCCCCACGCAAGGTAGCTGTCCGACTCTTCCGCGATCCGCACCACGATGACGACGGTCAGCGCCACCGGCGCGAGGATCACCAGCGCGGCCTGCAGGCCCGCGCCCAGCGCTATCAGCGGCGGCGGGTTCTCCTCCGGCTCGTACCGGACGTTCTCATTCACGCTTTCCAGGACTGCCTACCCCCTAGAACATCCGGCCTGAAGGCTCGAACCCCAGCAAGTACTGCCCCGCGCTGTCGTAGTGCTCCAGCCGCCCCTGTATCTGCTGCGTTATCGCATGGGCGTCCTGGAACTTGCGCTGGATGGGGCTCGACTCGAATATCGCGCTCGACCCGAAGACCGAGTACGCCATGTCGGCCACCTGCGCGCCCTGCCGGATAGCGTGGCTGCTTGCCAGCCGTAGCTCCATGCGGTGCTCCAGCGGCAGGTCGTGATCGTCCAGCGCCTTCTGCCACAGCTTGGCCGCCTTCTCCTGCAGGTACGCGTTGGCCGCGCCCCACGTTGCCTCGGCCTGACCGATGATGCGCTGGATGGCAGGCTGGTCCCGCAGCAACGTCTGCTCCTGCGGCTTCTTCCGTGTCGCGATCTCGATCGCGGCGTCGAGCGCGGAGCGCGCCACGCCCAGCGCCACCATGCCGAACCCGGAGCCGAAGAAGAGGCTGCGCGGTATCAGGTAGAGCGCTCCGTCCTCGTGCGGCGCCTGCGCCTCCACGTAGACCCGGTTGGACGGAACGAACACGTCCTTCGCTTCGAAGGAGAAGCTGCCGGTGCCCTTGAGGCCGTTCACCTGCCACGTGTCGATGAACGTGAACTCGCCCTTCGGGATGATGCAGGTCAGCGCGGTGGGGTCGGCGATGCGCTCTAGCCCCACGGCCCAGGTCGCGTGCCGTGAGCCGCTGCTGAAGTTCCACCGCCCGCTCACCGAATAGCCGCCGTCCACCTGCGTGAACTCGGAGTGCGCCGGCGGGCCGTTGCACAGGATCGACCGGCTGTCGCTCCATATCTCCTGCGCCAGAGACTCCGGCATCAGCGACGCCATCGTCCCGAGGATGTTGTTCTGGTTGAAGCACCACGCCGTGCTGCCGTCCGCCGACGCGACCGCCTGCACGATGGCCAGGTAGTCGAGGTAGTCGATCTCGAGTCCGCCCACGGAGCGCGGGACGAGCAGCCGGAAGAGGCCCAGGTCCACCATCGCGTCGATGACGTCCTGCGGTATCTGCCGGTCCCGTTCGATGGAATCGCCCGCGTCGGCGATGCGCGAGAGGACCGCCTGGAAGTTGGCGCTCTCGACCGTAGGGCTGCTCTCTGCGGTTGTCATGGTGTGCTCCGTCTCCTTCCGTCATTCCCGCCCTCGCGGGAACGGCGCCGGATGGCTAGAGGTCGAGGCCGAACACGCGGATCGCGTTCTCCGAGTAGATCGCCTCGCGCTGCGCGTCGGTCAGACGCGGCACGGCCTGCACGCTCACGGGCGGCGTGTAGTCGCCCATCCCGAACGGGTAGTCGCTGCCGAGCATCAGCCGCTCTGCCCCGACCGTCTCGACGAGGTAGTTGAGCACCGGCGTGCTGTGCGTGAGCGTGTCGAAGTACAACTTGCTGAAGTACTCGGACGGCGGACGCGGGATCTGCGTTTCCAGGATGAGGTGCTGCCGCCACGCGTGCTCCCACCGCCCCCGCAGCAGCGGGCACGTCCCGCCGCCGTGGGCGAGCACGAAGCGCAGGTCCGGCATCTCCTCCAGCACGCCGCCGAAGATGAGGCACCCCGCCGCGACCGCGGTGTCGCTCGGGTTGCCGATGATGTTGTTCATGAAGAACTCGTTGAGCCGGTCCTGGCCGAGCACGTTCTGCGGGTGCACGAACGCCGCCACGTCCAACTCCTGCATCTTGCGGTACAGCGGCGCGAAGCGTGCCGCGTGCAGGTTCTCGCCCTGCACGTTCGTCAGTATCTCCAGCCCCCGGAAGCCCAGCTCCTTGATGCAGCGCTCGAGCTCGGCGGCTGCGGCCTCCGGCTCCTGCATCGGCAGCGTCGCCAGGCCGATGAACCGCTCCGACCCCGATATCGCCTCGGCGGTCTTGTCGTTCATCTGCCGGCAGAGATCCGGCGCTGAGTTCTGTACGTACGGCGGCGCGGAGACCAGCTCCACGTCGATGCCGCGCTCGTCCATATCGGCGAGCCGCTGGTCGAGGTCGGACATGCTGTCGCGCATGTTCGCCGCAGGCCCGAACCCACCCCGCCGGTTCGCCAGCTCCGGAACCGTCGCGGGTATGTAATGCGCGTGAACGTCTATCCGCATAACGCCGCGTATCCTACCCCAATCCCTCAGCCCGTGCGCCCCCTGTCTGTTGCCCTCTCCCTGAGGAGAGAGGGCAACGCGCTTTAGCGCGCGGTGAGGGTGAACCGGTGGGTGGGAGTGTGGTTCTCCGTCGTTCCTGCAGAGGCAGGAACGACGCTTCCCATTCCCGCCCCTTCCTCGTCATTCCCGCGAAGGCGGGAAACCAGGTGCCGCCAGGTACACGGGGGGAAGGGTAGGGCAGGGATTGTCATTCCGAACGGAGCCGAGGAACCCCTCGGGTGTAGGGGCGTCCCTTGTGGGCGCCCTGCCCCCGTCGTTCCCCGCGCGCGGCGGGGTTGGACGCGGGGCGCCTGAGGTAGTGTCCCGTCAAGTGGTGTAAGAGCGTCACCCTCGCTGTCTTGTTATGCTGCTACGCCTTCAGGCAGCGGCATGGCCTCCTCATTGCCATCCTCA
>Ga0209021_1000375_pt1 | contig 57990 bp, 62 predicted proteins | sample PinacodermFT_FD_187299 | JGI IMG/M metagenome (GOLD analysis project Ga0209021, IMG submission 187299) | Host-associated microbial community of the marine sponge Aplysina aerophoba from Gulf of Piran - sponge pinacoderm, lysed by freeze-thaw... | ecosystem: Host-associated > Porifera > Sponge >... | reverse complement strand
GTTGGACAGCATCATCAGCACCGACCCGCCGAACCCCTCGGCCGACAGCCACTTCTCTAGCTCGTCCAGATAAGGCCCGATGATCGGCATGGTGGCGGCGTTGCAGGCCGCGGTGATCATGCGGGGGTACTCCCTGATCTGGGGAGAAATGTCAGCCGAGGCGCACACCGGCACCCCCAGCTCCCGGCGCAGCTCGTTGGCCAGCAGCCGCTCGTTGGCCGGGTTGACATAGGAGTTGAGCAAGCACACCGCCACTGACTCGACCCGGGCCTCGGCCAGTTCGCCGACCAGCGCGGAGATGGCCTCAGGCGACGGCACCGCCAGAACTTCGCCGGTGGCCGCGGTGCGCTCGTCGATCTCAAAGGTGAGTTCCCGGCCTATGGGCGGGTCGGGGAACTCGATCTGGAGGTCGTACATGTCGTAGCGGTGCTCGTCGCGGATCAGCAGGGTGTCGCCGAAGCCGGAGGTGGTGACCAAGCCTGCCCGACCGGTCTTGTTCTCAATCAGGGCGTTGGTGATGAGCGTGGTGGCGTGGACGATGGGAGCGGTGATGTCGCCGGGGGCCACTCCGGCCCGCCTCAAGAGCTGGCCCACCGCAGTCTGCACCCCTTCGAGGGGGGCGGCCGGGGTGGTGAGGGCCTTGTTGACCGTTACCTCGCCGGTGGCGGCGTCCAGCAGCACTGCATCGGTGAACGTGCCCCCGATGTCAACCGCCAGCCGCCAGTCGGACACGGCGTTAGCCCGCCATCAGATCGTCGCGGGGCGGGGTGAACACGTCGAGGATCCAGCACTCCCCGTACTCGTCGTCTCCGATGAACACCGAGTCGCCGTGCCACACCCCTTTGGGCGCGATATAGGCCTCGCCCTCGCCCAATACCACCCGCTCCTCGCTGTCGGGGTCGTCGTTGATGCGGAAGTCGAGCTTGCCCCGCACGATGATGCCGAGCTGCTCGTGATCTTCGTGGCGGTGCAGGAACGACCCGGTTACGCCTCCGGTTATGCGCCAGAAGCAGAGCTGGAGCCCGTCACCGGTGATGACCCGGCGGCGGAAGCCCTCCCGATCGGTGTTGGCGAACAGGTCGTCGTCGTAGAAGTAGCAGTACTGGTTGGTGAGATTCATGGCTGCGGCCCCGGTTGCCTCGGTTGCCTAATCGTCAGTAACCAAAGCGGCGAATCGGCGCTGCTCGTGAGCGAGGTCCAGCGGGCGGATGATGGCCTGGTTTTCCTCATCGCCCCAGTGCTCGGCGGGCACCAGCCACATCACCTCGAACTCCAGGCCGTCGGGGTCTTTGGCGTAGAGGCTCTTGTTGGCCCCGTGATCGCTCTCCCCGGACAGCGCGCCCGCATCCATCAGCCGCTGGCGGATAGCGGCCAACTCGTCGAGGGTGGGCACCTCCCAAGCGATGTGGTACATCCCCACCGACCGGCGGCCAGCCGACGAAGGCTCAGCCCCGTCGCCAATGGAGAAGAAGGCGATGTCGTGATGGTTCTCCGACGCTGGTGCCCGCATGAACACAAACTGCCCCGGCTCGTCGATGATGGTCTCAAACCCCAGCACCTCCGCATAAAACTCCTGCTGCCGCCGAGCATCGCGCACATACAGCACCGCATGGTTCATCCCCGTGATCATCGGCCTGCCCCTCTCATACCCCCCTCAGCGTACCCAATCCCAAGAGCGGCCCCATCAGGTAGCAAGCACTTCAACCACCAGGCCCCACCCCAGCGCAGCATCAGCTCAAATGGCAAGGGTTTGGCCCTGGCAGCGGGATCATTACCGCCGGCCCCACCCCAGCGCAGCATCAGCTCAACAGCAGCTGTGTGGAATCTCTGGGCTGCCAGTTGGTGATGCCCCTTTCGGGGAAGGCATCGGGAAAGATGTCGGCGCTGGACTGCGATTCTGAGGGCGATGGTCCCGATCGTGCCTGCCCAGGCGGGTAGTCGGCGTAGGGCGCCGGCGGCGGTCTCAGTTCGTAGGTGCCGTTTCGGTCTTGGTGGACTGTCCAGCCGTCGTCGTGGATGTTGTGGTGGCATCTCTTGCAGACCAGCACCAGGTTGTCGATGTCGGTGCGCCCGCCCCTCAGCCACTCTTCGATGTGGTGGGCCTCGCACCACACCGCTGATCGTCCGCAACCGATGCAGTGCTTGTCGCGGATGATCAGCGCAGCCCTCTGAGCTTCGGTAGCCAGGCGGTATTTGCGCCCCACCCACAGTTCCTGATTCTTGGTGTCGAACGCAGAAGGCACGATGTCGGCGTTGCAGGCCAGCCGCAGAGCCTCAGGCACCGGCAAAGGCGTGCCGTCGACCAGGCGGGCATCGGCCAGCTTCTGATTCAGCGCGTCCCAGTCGGCAGTCAAGATCAGCGTGGCGCCCTGCGGCTTCCGGTTGCCGGGGTCGGCGCAAACCAGATTCTCCAAGGCGTCGGCCATCCGCTGGTCGAACGCGGTCTGATCGCCCGCGTCGCTGTCGTTGCTCTGGCGGCGAACCTCGTCGGCCAGCGCCGCCTCGATCCGGTTCCCCGCAACCGGGTCGAACCGCCCGTTCAAAACGAACATGCCGTCGTCAGAAGACTTGAAAAAACGAAACGAGCGCCGCTCCCGCTGCTTGGCCATCAACGACTTGCCGTCGTCACCCGACTGCTCATGCTGATGGTCGCGCAACGTGCGGGAGAAAGTGCCGAAATCCTCGCGCCGGGCCGCGTCAACCAGCACCGCCTCATCAACCGGCCCCTGCGAAGCAGCCTTGGCGATCTGAGCAGCGTGGGCCGCGGGAATCTCCCCCGCACCCAAAGCATCCAGTGTCTCAGGAACCTTGGTGAGCTGAGAAGCCGTCTCCACCTCCCGGCGGGCCTGCTGCTTGGAGGCCTGAAGCTCCTCCAACACCACCCGCCGGGCCAATCCCTCGCCTCCCCGGCAGGAATACTCAGCCAGCGCAGCCGTCTTCATCGCCGCCAGCCGGGCCTCGGCTTTCTTGATCAACCCCAGCCGCGACCGCAGCTCGGACAGCGACAGCCCGGCGATGTCAACCGCCTCCGGCCAAACCGGCCCGGAAGGCTCGCTATCGGCCCGTTTCCCCTGCTCAAGAGCTCTAAACTCCATACATGCAAGTATACCGACCCCAGTGACAACAACCCCCTGAAATAGCGGGGATAAGCGGGATTATCTTGTCATTTGTTGAATTAGATCTGAACTGAAGCAACATGGCTCACATCTCTCCCACAGTTCAATTTCCGCAGCCGGCTGTCTCAGGGTAGGTGGCGAGCGGCGGCCGCCAAGCTCAGGATTTGGGGGCTTGCCTTGCGGCCCAACCAATGGCAGGGGCGTCTTCATCGGCGTCGGGCTTGAGATCCCACCAAATGGAGGCATAGGCCTCTGGCTTACCCCGGCGCAGAGCGAACAGGATCCCCGGGTGCAGGCTGTTCTCGGCGGCAAGCCGCTGGGCGGCTGCCGCGAACCCGCGGTCTGTGCCGTCGCACTCGGACTCGGCGCGGGCCACCAGCGACTCGCACAAGTCGATGCGGGCCGCGGCCTTTGTCTCGAACTGGGCCAGTGTCCCTTTGATCCACCCGTGGAACTCGTCGGGGACGACATCGAATAGCGCCTCCACCGTGTCGGGCTGCCGCAGCATTCCCTCGACGGCAGACGGATCCAGGCGCAGCCGGGCAGCGATCCGCTTGGCTGGCATCCCCCGCCCCACCGCGGCGCGCACCGCGGCTACCCGCCAAACGGCGGTCCCAGTCAACCCGGTCACGATCTTGTGGAGTTCCAGGTAGTCGGCCCACTTCATCTTGATCCGAGGGTGCGGCGCCGCGGGGCCGGTGTCGAACCGGATGACGAATCCCTCTCGGAGATCGCCGCCGGGGCGCTGGTCTTCCACATGGTCGGCAAGATCGGCCAGAGTCTCGAACCTGATCTCAGCCGTTCGAGGGCCGGGCCAGTCGAAGCGCTCGATGGGCAAGTCCGCGCCGGTGGCGTTGTCGATTACTGCCAGCAGCACCAGGTCGCGCATCTCCCGGTAATCCACGACGATCCGGTTCGAGGGGTAGACGATCTCAAACAGGGGCGTCACTCCTGGCCCGAAGTCAATGCCCTCGTACTTCTCCTGCCAGATGCGGGTCGCCTCCCGCGCCTGATCCGAGCGGGTTGATCCCCGAGTGCTGACCCGTTGGCACCCGTTTGGAGCGGTGTAGAGGATGCCCAGCGATCCGTCCCACTTCTCGGTCACGATCATCGGCGCACCATCGGGCGGTTCGGGGGCCAAGGGCTCATCATGGTTGAAGAACTTCCCGAACGGGCGGGCAACAACCCTCCCATCGGCATCAGCGATCAGCCCGCGGCAAGCCAGGGTCGCCTCGTTCCACGCCCCGGAGTACTGCGCGGCCGCCGTGTAGTTGTAGACGACCAGACCTTCCTCAAGGCGGGCAGTGACATACCCGTCGGCCACCGCCCGAGCCAAGAGCCCTTCGTCGACAACATCCCCCAGCATCACCACCACAAAACGAGGCTAACCACCCCCACCTGCCTGCTCAGCGGCAATTTCGAAGCGACGACTGGCAACTCTCGACACCTCCTAGCGCAACCTCCCCAATCCCTGCCAGTGTGCTGCTTTCGTCGCACCAATCAGGCTGGAACAACCTCAACCACCAGGCTGTGACCGACGGCCGCAAGGGCCTTGTTCACCTGGCCGATATGGGAGCGGTGATCGGGGTTGACCAATCGCCGCACCGCGGCCTCGCTGACGCCTAGCCGCCGGGCCAGTTCCACCTTGGTCACCTGCTGGGCCCTCATGGCGGAGTAGAGGGCCAGCTTTGCGGCCACCACCGTCGGCACGGCCACCATCTCCTGTCCAGCCGCCTGCACGCTGGGCTCGGGGATATCCCACCCGTTGTGGATATAACCGGACAAGGCGAACGCAAGGGCCTCGATAGCCTGAACCAGCGCCTCAGCACGATCCGGCCCCCCGCTAATCGCCTCAGTCACAACAGCGAACGTGGCAACAAGCCACTCGTCGTCACGAGTGAGGTCGCAGGGGTAGGTGTAAATCATGGTTTAGAACTCCCTTGAGTCGATATCAAACTGACGAAGCATCGCCGCCACTATGCGCTGTGACGGCTCACTCCGCTGAACGATAGTAAACTTGGCACCCACGTAGTGCCGCCCATGGATCGGCTAGACGGGAATTCTCTTTACCCCGTTCACAAGCCCGAAACCCTGATCCCCGCTTGGACTCAAGTCATCGCAACTCACACGCTGTCCCAGTCGAAGACTGGAAGGTTTGTTTGTACCAGAAAGTCCGGCAGGAATGGAAGGCGCGCACATGCAGGGGATGCTGGGAGAGGACAGAAAAGCGGGAACCAACAAGCATGTAGAATGACATCTATGCAGTCATTGTGGAGTTTCAACGAATACCCAGATCTGAAATTCACCCCTTTCCCACATGGCAGGAGACAGCACCCTGGAAATCGAGGTTTCAACTCTTTGAATCAGCACGGCTGGGACGATGACGGCTGGTCCGAAAAGGACCCTTGGTGCAAAGGGACGCACAAGGGCCCAGAATGGGCAGGCGACAGGACTGGGTTAGAGGGAATGACAATAGAACACGGATGGCTAGTCGGATGTGATCATGTCCCGCCAGCAGAGTTGCCACCCCGCTACTTCTGGAGCAGAACACGCCTAGAACCCCGGCTGTGCTGCGAATGCGTGAAATGGGCGCACACAAATTGGGCTGAAGACCGTGAGAGAGCGAAACCGGCTCTAGTGGAAATCAAACAAATATTGTCCAAACAAGTCCGGCACACATTGACAGGCGATCCCGACTTCTTGGAAGACATTTGGACCTTTAGAACTGACTGCCTCATTGCCTCTTTAGTTTCTGTCGGCATCAACGACTTGCTGCAGTTCACAGAACCGGACGGGCACATATATGACGAAGCCAGACGGACAATAGCGATATGGATGAAGCACAGGAAAGAACGAACCTGCCCCCCATCGTGCTGTCTGACAGAGGAATGGTGCTCACATGCCGCAGAGTACGCAGCCGAAAAAGATTGGGCTGGGCGCGGCGGCGGGGTGTTCTGGTAAGAGGCAAGCCCCCAGTAGGCACTAGCGCCGGTAGAATACCGGCCCGACCCGACATGACCTACCCTACTTGTGGCTCTCTAGGGCGGGCATCGCAATCTCGATCCTGCCAGTGGTCATCTTCACGGGCATCGTGCCGTACGCCTAGTTCACCTGACGAGGAGCCCTGTCCTGTATGTTTGCGCGGACACTCCCCCAACTTCGGTAGGCCGTCTTTCCCAGCATGAGGCGGTCAGCGCACCGCAGAGTGGGGCGAAGCAGGCTGGGGTTTGGCAGCACCCGAAAAGCCCTCTTGATGGTCTGTGAAATTACATGTACGTTGTTTTGATCCTTGCTAGAAGTGCCAGCAACCGAGAAAGGAGTGGACAATGGGCAAGAAGCCAGAGGTCTTCACCATCCCTCATGGCGACACCTGGGCCACCGGCCGCGCAGAGTCGAACAGGGAGAGCAGTGGACCGCAAGCTCGACACCTACATTCCAGGCAATCCAACTGAGACAGTCGGCTGATGGGAGCGTTGTCTATAGGGGTCTATATGGGTAGCGTATTTCACGATATTCGGATTTGTCCTGGCTTTGATCTCCTTACCCGACATCCGGCTCCGTGGACCAACGGGGTGATCGAGCGGTTCTTTGAGGCGATCAAATACGAGCACCTCTACCGCCGAGGCATCGACAACGGCATCCAGCTCACAGCCGAAGCCGACTCCTACCGGACGATCTACAACCAGGTCCGACCCCACCAGGCCATCGCCATGGCCCGACCCTTCGACTGCTGCCCCCAGACCCCCACCACCCAATCAAAAAACGAAGAAACCGTCTCAAATTCCTGACACGGGACAGCTCGGTGATCGCACACTCTGCCAAGGGGTCAGTGTTGAACAACAAACACTTGGACATGGGGGTCATTGGGCGGATCTGTCGGAGTGCGCTGGTAGAACGTAGCGGGTGCCGCGGCGCTCGCCGACCATTTCTAGGAGACCGTTGTCGCGCATGGCACGGAGAAGGAGGCTGGCCCGGTCGGGAGTTGTCTCCAATAGCTCAGCGGCGTCACTGCGAGATATGGAGCCATTTTGCTGGACGAAATGGAGAACCCTTTGTCGATGCTCGGCGCTGCTCGTGAAGCCGGTCGTCCCCTGTCGCGGGGGCTGTCCGAAGCGGCGGCTCAGAGCTGGCGTGAAGACATAGCGTCGTCCCCGGCCGCTTCCCTGGGGTTCGACGATCTCCCTGTCGGTGAGGCGATTCAGCACGGTGCGGGCCTCGGGGTGGCCGACATGGCCCAACTCGGCTGCCCCCTCCACAGTGATGCTGCTATCGGCCCGGATTTCATAAAGGATCAGCAGGTCTTCTAGCGACAGCGTTTCGCCTCGGCGCCGAGCTTCAGCGACGAATCTGGCCAGCTCTTTGTCGAGCGACCCTGAATGGACCCTGACGACCACCGAGCTGGGCGTACTCCGGCTGTAGTCCGGCACCGGGCGCCCCAGCGTCAGCTGGCTCTCAAATACACGGTTTATGCCCCGGCTGGTTCGGTCTACCGGCCCAGCTCGTTTGAATGCGTCAGCCAGCGCGGGGTTCCGAGGGTGGGGGGGCGCGGTCAGCAGCGTGGCGGTCGTCACCCCAGCTGGTAGGCCCCCTGGATTGGAGATGGTCAGGGCATCAGCGGCGACCTCCACCAGCGTCGGCCCGTTGGCGGTGTAGTCACGGTGGATGAGGGCGTTGGCGATCAGCTCCCTCACGGTTATACCGGCAAAAGTAGGCAAGGCGATCCGCTGGAGCTCCACTTCAATCTCTTCCTCGGGATTTCGAGCTATTACCCGGTCGGAGAACTCGGACATCGCCCGCAGCAATGGGAAGGCTGCCATCTCACTGGTTCGCACTTCGAGCCCGTCAAGCTCTTGAAACCCCGCTTCGTAGGCAGGCAAGTGCTGGGCGATTAGCCCCTCTGTGCCGAACAGCAAGAGCCCGCCAACACAGACCCGGCCATCGGCCGTCATGAAGCCGAGCGCCTTGAGCATCTCCTCTCCCGACAGCATGACAAGCGTGTCGTCGCCGGTCCGGGCCAGTTCGCGCATCCGGGCGAACTCCACCTCTGAGAGGTCGTCGAGCACCAACCCGGGGACAACCACCTTGCTGAAGTCCTGAGCCCCGACGCTGCCCGCTCGCGACACCACCTCATGGGGTCGCATCGGCAGGCACTGGGGCCGGCCATGCACGTCGATGGTCCTCCGCAGATACCGTCCCGACTGAGTGCCCACCACTGAGTCAGCAGGGGTCACGACGATCACGATCACCTCTACCTCATCAACCTCAACAAGCTCCACCACGACTTCCACCGACGGTTCAGTTCGACTGGCTATGAGCGCCTGGATGCGAATGGCGTGGCTTTGCCGGCCGTGACGAGGCTGAGCGCCGTGGGGGGTGCCATTGTCGCCCACCCCGATCAGCAAGAATCCGCCGTCGCCGTTGGCCAGACAAGCCACTGCCTCCACCACTTCGGTATCGTTAATCCGATCGTCGCCCTGGTCAGACTTGAACTCGACGGTGAAGGTCTCGCCCCCGTCTAGGAGCTGGCGCAACCCTTGGCTATCCACTCCAGGTATTATACGACAGAGTTATGCATACTTGAAAAAGTTATGCGCACTTCGCATAACTTATGCGAAGTGCGCATTTTCCGATGACCGGGACGAGACCGCTCGCCGACTCAGCCGACAATCACCGACTCTAAGGGTGGGTCGGTGTTGAAGGAGATGCCTTTGGAGACGGGGAACTCGGCTAGGGGGGTGTGGACTTCGGCGACTGGCGGGCCGATGCGGGCGGCGATGGGGGCTAGGGCCTCGGTATCGAAGTTGTAGAGGTCGGCGGCCACATCGGAAAGCATCGCATGGCATTCCTCCACCGGGACATCCCACATGGTGGCGGCTAGGGCTTCGGTGGTGTAGCCGATGGAGCCCTCGTCGTGGGGAAAGTCGGCGCCCCACATGATGGTGTCCACCCCCACAGCGTGGCGGTACTGAACCTCGGCCCGGGGCAGCATGGAGGCCCCGATGCGGCAGTTGCGCTGCCAGTATTCGTGGGGCGACAGCGACAGGCCGTCCACCGTGGCGGAGCCGAAGGTGGGGGCGTAGTTGAGGGTGCGGGGGTCGTCGGCGTACTTGCTCTGGATGTTGCGGAGTCGTTGGTCGATGCGGTTCAGCTCCTCGAGGATCCACCGCATCCCCCACATCTCGGTCCACACCACCCGCAGGTCGGGATGTCGTTCGAACACCCCGCCCAAAATGAGGTGGATGAGCGTGCGCTTGGGCCACAACTCGTATTCGGTGAACGTAACTCCCCACGCCACCGGGTCGTCGCCCAGATCGGGGCACCCCGAGCCCATGTGCTGGTGGACCGGCATGTCCAGCGAGCTGCACACGTCCCACAGCGGGTCGTAACGGGAGTGGAAGAACGGCTCGACCGCGTGATTGGGAGGGATGGCGGGAATCATCACCCCGCCGATCACCCCGGTGTCGGCCGCCCATCGCACCTCGGCGATGGCATCTTCGAGGTCGTTGGGCAATAGCTGGATGAGCCCCTTGCGCCGCTTGGGCTCGTAGCCGCAGAACTCCACCAGCCAGCGGTTGTGGGCTTGCAGACCGGCCCATCGACGGGTGTAGGCGGCTGGGGTGTCGGGCACGCCGGAGAGGTGGACCAGAATGTCGTAGAACGGGGTGAGCGTGTTGGGGAAAAGCACTTCGCCGGTGATGCCCTCGGCGTCGCAGGCCGCGGTGCGGGCATCGCTGTCCCAGTTGACCTTGGCAGCCTCCATGTCCCGCAAGTCGATCCACGGGTTGGTGATGGCTGCCTCCCAGGCGTCGAATTCGTCGTGCCAGGCGGGGTCCAAGAACTCTTTGTAGGTTCGGGTTTGAGCACCAGCATGAGTGTCCGAAGACAAGATCATGTAGCGATCGCCAGCGTGGTTTCGGGCCATGCCCAAGACTATTGCACCCTCGGCGGGATTATCCCGGCGCTAGGGCTCGAACACTTGGAGGTCGGGGCGGTCTTCTAGGAGGTAGTCGTTGGCCAGGTCTTCGGTGAGGTGGCGGCCGGAGAAAGCGTCGAGGGCGTCGAGGGTGAGGCCGTCGTCTTGGTACACGGCCACCTCCCGCTGGGGCTCGCTCAGGCGGCTCACGATGTCGCCGGAGATGTGGAACGTGCGTCCGGTCACGTGGCGGGCTGCATCAGTGCACAGCCACACCACCATCGGGGCGATCTTGCGGGGGGCGTAGGCCTCGTCGGTGTCGTCGGGGGTGGGGGCGGCGCCGCCCCGGGGGGCCATGGTGATGGCCATGAGGTCGGTCCACCGGGCGGTGCGGATGGCGTACTCGGCGGTGGACGCCCCCACGGCGCGGGGCCGGATGGCGTTGCACCGCACTCCGAAACGGCCCAGCTCCCGAGCCGCGGTGCGAGTCAGCCCGATCACCCCCTCTTTGGCGGCGGAGTAGGCGCAGTGCGACGGGTGGCCGAAGCCCGACCCCGAGCTGGTGTTGATGATCACACTGGTGTCCTGTTGCACCAGGTGGGGCGCGGCGTGCTTGATCATGGCGAAGTAGCCCTTGAGGTTGACCCCAACGGTGAGGTCCCACTCCTCCTCGGTGAAGCGCCAGATGTCGTTGTTGCGCCCGGCAGTGGCGTTGTTGATCAAGATGTCCAGGCGCCCGAAGGCATCCACCGCCTGCTCGACAATTTCAGCGGCGCCGTCCCAGGTGGCCGAGGTGTCGCTAGGCACCGCTTCACCCCCGGCGTCAATGATTTCGATGGCCACCCGCTCGGCGTTGGCTGCCACCCCCTCTGGGGTCTTGCGGATGCCGAGGTCGTTGACCAGCACTTTGGCCCCCTCGGAGGCCAGCAGATGGGCGTGCTCTCTGCCGATGCCTCCCCCTGCTCCAGTGACGATTGCGACTTTGCCTTCCAAACGGTTTCCCATGCCCTCAGACTAGGCCCGGCTGGCCCCTCGAACGCTGGAAACAGCGTTCAGCCCTCGATCCGCTTCCGGTGCTTCTGCCAGCCTCGCTCGCCGATGCTACGGAAAGCGGGATAGGTGCGGGGAATAGGCGCCGGGGTCCGGTCACCAGGCTTGCCCCTCAAGAGCTTTTTACTACAGGCACTTCACCGGGCTACGGTGAAGTATGACCCTCGAGACGGCAGCAAGGTGGCACCTCAATTGGATATTCTGGTTAGCGGCACTCTCGATGCTGATGATTTGCCTTCCAAATGCAGCACTAGCCGAACCGCCAGACTTGAACGGACCTTGTCCCAACGATGCCAATTGGACTATTCGGATTTTTGATGATTCAACCAAATCCAATCCCCACTACATTTGCATCCCCCCATGCGGAATCAATGAGAGAACGATTATATTCAAAGATGGTATGGAGCATCGCGGCAATTTAGTGACTTGCGATAATACAGCTGAGCCTTCTAGGGAAAGAGTCGTCGATTCCCAACAAACCACAACAGCCATAAGACGTGAACCTACGAGCCAGCCATCATCACCGCGAGTTTCACGGTCACAATGCTCTGACTATGAAATAGAATTAATTCAAGCAGGCAACGATACCCAATACACAAATGGCAACATTGTCTTTCGTATGAGTCCCGAATGGTCTGAAGAGAATATCCGTCGCAACAAGAGCTACTTGTGTACCGGACCATAGGAGCAGCCTGGTAACTTCAACCTCTATCGCCACTTTGCATTCCAGCCGGTTTCCCTTGGCGCTCACCGCAAGAAATCGGCCACAAGACCGCCTCAGGATTGGTTGAAAGATGCTGCCGCGTCGCCGGGGCGCAGCACGAAGAACTCCATGCCGTCAGGGCCGCAGGTGAAGGAGTACTTGTGGTTGGCGGCCAGAATCACCGAGTCCTTCGGACCAAGCTGAGCCGAGGGACCATCGGCACCGTCGGGCCACACCTCACAGCCACCCGACACCACGATCAACAGCTCGTTCTGGTCGTGGCTGTGGGGCGGGACGTGATAGCCGGCGGGCATGGTGGTGTACTGGCACCAAAAGCCCCCCTCTCCCCGGGCCACGTGCTTGCGCCCGGCACCCATCTCCTTGGCCTTGGCAATCAGCTCCGCGGGGGCATTGGGGTTCTTGGACTCATCCACCCATTCGATGTCCTCGAAGGGCAGGATCCTTGGTTCGGTGCTCATGTGGCTTCCTCCATAATTGAGCGGTTGGGCATTATTGAGCCGGGGGCCCGTGGACAAGTTTGGCGAATTCGGTGGCGAACAACTCCGAGGTTCCCGACTGGTGGGTGGCCCGCCACTGGCGCCAAGGACACACATCGTCCCAGCGATGCAGCACCTCGAAGTCCAAGTCGGCTATCACTAGGCCCTCGGTGTCGGAACCCTCGGCATAGATGTGGCTGAAATCGGGGAAGTGGGGACCGCAGATGAGGCTGTGGCCGGCATAGTTGGCCGGCAGCGCCCCGTCGAAGCTGTCCTCCAAGCTGTCGCCGGCGTCGATGCCCCTCACCTGGTTGGCCGAGATGGTGAAAACAAAATTCTCCTGCCCCCGAGTGGCGGCCACCCGCCGCATGGACTCCACCTTGTCGGGTCCGCCGGCGAACGCCGCGGTGGGGTTGACGATGATCCGGGCGCCCTGGAGGGCCAGCAAGCGGCTGCCTTCGGGGTTGAGCCAGAAGTCGTAGCAGATCTGCACTCCGATGGGGCCGTAGCGGGTCTCAAACACGTCCAGGCTGGTGCCGGGCCGAAACGAGACCCCCTCGGTCACGAACGGCAGCGAGCCCAAGTGCAGTTTGCGGTAGGAGCCGATGATGCCTTCGGGCCCGATCACCGCCGCCGCGTTGTAGAGGGCGTCGGGATCGTCGGGGTCTTGCTCGATCAGGCCCACCACCAGGTACATGTCGTGCTCGGCGGCCAGACCGGCCAGCACCCCGGTGGACGGCCCCGGCACGGTCTCGGCCAATGACCGGTGCAGCCAGCACGGCCCGCCCAGGTGCTCGCAGTCGTCGCAGTGGATCGCCCCGGTCAGCGCCTCTTCGGGGAACACCAGCAATCCCACCCCCGCCTCGGCGGCCTCGGCTATCCAGCGGGTCATCTTGTTCAGATTGGCCCCCACATCCGCGGGAACCGGCGTGAAATCCACCGCCCCGGCCCGCAGCCGAGTCTCGTAGCCGGAATACCGCTCAGGGATCACGATTGCATTATCGCCTGTTTGGCAACGGTCAGCCGCCGCCGGGGGAGGTTTTGGCTGCGGGACGGACTTTGGGGGCGTCCTTCCAGTGGGGCACACCGTGTTCTTCGGTGGCGATCCACCACTCTCCGTTGGTGATGGTGGCCCAGTGGGAGTGGTTGAGCTGGTGGAGGGTGAAGCAGGCCGACAGGGCGGTGTTGAAGCCCTGGGCATCCACCGACTGGTTCACCGCCTCTTTCACCAACAGGGCGGCCATGGTGGGCACCGCGGCGATGCGGCGGGCGAACTCCAGGGTCTGCTCGTTTAGCGTCTCGTTGGGGAACACCTTGGACACCATGCCCAGGGCGTGGGCCTCGTGGACGTCGATGGAGTCGCCGGTGAGCAGGAGTTCCTTGGTCTTGCGGGGGCCGAACTCCCACGGATGGGCGAAGTACTCCACCCCCATCATGCCCAGCCGGGTGCCCACCACATCGGCGAAAGAGGCGTCCTCGGCGCCCACGATCAGGTCGCAACTCCACATGAGCATCAGCCCGGCGGCCAGCACCGGCCCCTGCACCTGGGCGATGGTGATCTTGCGGAGGTTGCGCCACCGCTTGGTGTTCTCGAAGAAGTAGTGCCACTCCTGGAGCATCAGCTTCTCAGAGCCCCGCCGCCCGCCGCCGTTGATCTGCCAGGTGGGGTGCTGGTTGGGGCCGGGCATGCGCTCTTCCATCGCGGCCTTGGTCCCCATGTCGTGGCCAGCCGAGAACATCGGGCCCACCCCGCCCAGGATCACCACCCGCACGTCGTCGTCGGCCTCGGCCACCAGGAAGGCCTCGTTGAGCTCCACCAACATCCCCCGGTTCTGGGCGTTGCGGGCCTCGGGCCGGTTCAACATGATGCGGGCGATGGTGCCGTCGTCCAGCGTCTCGTAAGTCAGGTACTGGTAGTCCATTTCCCTAGTCTCGCCCATGCACAGATGCGGTGCGCTGCCGTGTGCCGCCCTAGTGTCGCGACCGCCGCGAACCCACCCCAGGAGCCCCCATGACCGAGTCCCACTACATCGACACCGCCGGCCTTCGGTTCCACTATCTGGCGGCCAGCGACGAGAGCGCACCCCCGGTGGTGTTGCTGCACGGCTTCCCCCAGACCTCCCACATGTGGCGCCATCAGATCCCGGTGCTGGCCGAGCACTACCGGGTCTACGCCCCCGACACCCGGGGCTACGGCGGCACCGACAAGCCCCGAGTGCGGGTCACCCGCGACCTGCTGGCCCGCGACATCGTGGACTTCATCGATACCCTGGGCATCGAGCAATGCTCGCTGGTGGGCCACGACTGGGGCGGGGTGATCGCCTTCAAGGCCGCTCTGGAGTATCCCGACCGGTTCACCCGGCTGGGGTTGGTGGACACCTTGTGCACGGTGTGGATCCCGTGGGGCATCCACGGCTACTGGTTCAAGTGCGAGCCCGAGGCCGAACAGTTCTGGGAGCAATACGCCAGCGAGTTCATCAACTCGATCTTCGGCGGCACCGAGGGCAGCTACGGCCCGCCGCCCCATTCACCGTGGAAGGCTCCGGTGACCGACAGCGAGGCCCAAGACCCGGGCGGAGCGATGGCCGACTGGGACCCGTCCCAGCACTGGAACGCCGACGATGTGGAGCACTATCGGGCGGCCTTCGACCAGCCCGGATCCCACTTCCACGCCGTCTCGTACTACCGGGATGCCCTGCCGTTCCACTTCCCCGATGACGACGGCAACCTGGTGTACCGGACCCCGGCCCAGGTGGCCGAGATGTGGAACCACCCCGGCCTGCTCTTCAGCCACCCCGACTTCGGCGTGTTCCCGGTGTACGGCCCCGAAGACCTCGGCCGCACCTACCCCCACCCCGCGCTGTACTTGTATTCGGCGTTCCTCATGCCCCAGGCGTTTGCCGACGGATTCCCCGCGGATGACCACATCCCCCACGGCAACCCCTACGCCGACTCTTTCATCGACCACTTCCCCGACTACCGGGCCCGGCCCGCCGGCTGCGGCCACTTCATCCCCGAAGAAGCCCCCGAGCGCACCAACGAAGTGCTATTGGCTTTCTTAGCCGGAGAGATCTGACGAAGCCGCCGCTAGCGGTGCTGGAAGCGTCGGAGGCGCAGGCTGTTGGTGACCACGAACAGCGATGACGCCACCATGGCGGCGGCGGCGTAGATCGGCTCCAGAATCCCGGCGGCGGCCAGGGGAATGGCCGCGGTGTTGTAGATGAAGGCCCAGAACAGATTGCCGCGGATGGTGTTCATGGTGCGGCGGCTCAAGGCGATGGCGTCGGCCACCACGCTCAGGTCGGACGACATGACGGTGATGTCGGCCGCCTCAGTAGCGACATCAGCCCCCGTGCCCATGGCAATACCGATGTCGGCCTGGCTGAGGGCCGGGGCGTCGTTGATGCCGTCGCCCACCATGGCCACCCGGCGGCCCTCGGCTTGCAAGCGGGCGATCTCGGCGGCCTTGCCGTCGGGCCCGACACCAGGCACCACCCGGTCGATCCCCAACTCGTCGCCCGCGGCCTGGGCCCGACGAGGATGGTCGCCGGTCAACAACACGGTGTCGAGCCCCAGGGACTTCAGTGCGGTCACTGCCGGTTGAGCAGAGGCCCGGAGCCGGTCGTCCACAGTGATCACCGCTTCGGCCACCGAATCTCGGCCCACGAGCACGGCAACCCGGCCCATGGCCTCTATGTTGGCTGCGGCCGCGTCCACCCCCTCAGGCACACGCGCGAAGAGCTCACGCCTCCCCACCCTGACCTCGATGCCGTCCACCACCCCGACAGCACCTGCGCCCGGGTGATTCTCAAAATCGGCTACCGGACGACAATTCTGGGCCGCCGTGGCGATGGCCCGGCCGATGGGATGCTCAGATCGGGCCTCCACCGACGCGGCCAGGGAAAGCAATTCGTCGGGATCGCTTCCGGGGGCGACGACCTCAACAACCTCCATGCGGGCCTCAGTGACGGTGCCGGTCTTGTCGAACACCACGGTGTCGAGCTGCCGGGTGTCCTCCAGCATCTCGCCGCCCTTCAGGATGATCCCGAGCTGCGATCCCCGCCCCGTTCCCACCATCACCGCTAGTGGAGTGGCCAAGCCCAACGCGCACGGACAGGCCACGATCAGCACCGCCACCGCAGCGGTGAATGCCTCGGAGGCAGGTTGCCCTGTGGCCAGCCAACCAATCAGTGTTGCCGCTGCAACCAATATCGCGGCAGGCACAAATACCGCCGAGATCCGGTCGGCCAGCCGCTGGATGCGGGTGCGGTTGGTCTGGGCCTGCTCTACCAGCAGCATGATTCGGGCCAGCACGGTGTCGGCCCCTACTCCGGTGGCTTCCACTACTAGCGAGCCGTTGGCGTTGACCGAAGCTCCCAGCACAGCGTCGCCGGGACCCACCTCAACGGGAACCGGCTCGCCGGTGACCAGGGAGATGTCCACCGCAGAGTGACCGTCGACCACCACGCCGTCGGTGGCGATCTTTTCGCCGGGGCGCACCACAAACCTGGTGCCCACTTCCAAACTGGCCACCGGCAAATCAGTGCCGTCCTCCAAGCGAGCCAACGGGGCGACGAGTTCTGCCATAGCCCGCAAGGCGTCTCCCGAGCGACGGCGAGCCTGGAATTCCAGATGGCGGCCCAGCAGTACCAGCACCACGATGACTGATCCGGTTTCGAAGTACAGGTGGCCATCTCCGACGCGCGCGGCCAATACCACCATGGACCAAATCCAAGATGCGGCGGTGCCCACCGACACCAGCGTGTCCATGGTGGCGGTTCGGTGGTGGAGCTGCTTCCATGCTCGCTGGTGGAAACCCCATCCAAACCAGAAGACCACCGCGGCGCTCAAGACTGCGGCTAGCCAATCCGAGGCGGAAAAGCCCAGATCGAAGGCCAGCCCGTCCACCATGGTCACCAGCAGCACCACTGCGCCCATCACTGCGGAAACTGTCAGCCGTCTAAGCTCGGTTGGCCGGGCGGCGAGCTCATCGTCGAGACCTCTGGGCAGACGTGCCTGGTAGCCAGCGTCTATCACTGCCGCCCGCAAAGCCGCGTCGGCAACCCCATCATCACAAGCCACCGAAGCCCGCCCTGAGGCGTAGTTCACTCGGGCTTCTACAACCCCATCCACTGCGCTCAGACTGCGCTCAATACGCGACACGCAGGCCGAGCAGGTCATACCGTCGACAATCAGCGTCGCCCGTCGCATAGCCATGGGCTCAGTCTACGGACTGGGCGAGAAAACTATTCCTGAACCAGCTCGACGAGGGTGCCGAATGCGCCTTTGGGGTGGATGAAGGCGACGGTGGTTCCCCGGGAACCGGGACGGGGTTCGGCATCGATGGGAGTGGCGCCAGCGGCCACCATGGCGTCGAGGGCGGCGGCGCAGTCGTCCACCCGATAGCCGATGTGGTGCAGACCCTCGCCTCGCTTGGCCAGGAACTTGGCCACCGGCGAATCCTCCCGAGTGGCCGCTGTTAGCTGAACGTAGGAGTCGGCCACCTTGATCAGGGCCTCCTCAACACCGTCGCTCTCCACAACCTCGCGATGCACCACCGAGGCGCCGAAAGCCGTCTCGTAGAAGGAGATGGCGTGTTCTAGGTCGTGGACCGCAATGGCGACATGGTCGATCTCAGTGAGAAGCATGGTCTGGCAATAATAGGCCGACACTCAGCCGGCACCTGCTTTTGAAACCGGCGGCTCAGGCGGCTTCTCGCTGAGCGGATTCGCCTTCCAGCGCCTCCCAGAGCTGGTCGCGCAACACCTCGGCGTCGACGCCATCCATCTGGTTGGCCACCACCACGCCCTCGACCATGTCGGCCAGAACTGCCACCCAGGTGCGGTTCCGCACCATCACCGAGACCGTCACCGAGCCGTCGGCGTGGCGGGCCAGTGTGCGGCGGCGGCCGACTTCCCGGGGCGGGCTGCGGAAGCTGGGCATGGCCTGCCCGTGGCTTCGCACGGCCATTCCCAGCCGCCGAGCCGTCTCGGCGAAGGCCAAACACCGGCCCGTGTCATTTTCCTGCTCCCTGTGGTCTCCGTGGACGACCCTCATCTGCGGCGTTGCTTGCTCTTTGATTGCTTTCATAAACCCAGTATCCCGATGGGAGTGACAACTTCTCTTGAGCGGCTAATTCAAGTCGAGGACCTTGGTCCGACCGCTGATCACCCACCACAGGGCGGTGGCGGCCAACAAGACCCCGGCTCCGCCCACCGCGACGCGGGGCCCGATCAAGTCGGCCAACGCCCCTTGCAACTGGGCGCCGAGGGGCAGCCCGGCCAACAGCGTCATCAGGTACAGGGCCAATACCTTGGCCCGCAGCGCTTCTTCCACCTGAAGCTGGATCACGGTATTGAGGGTGGACGCGGTGGCGATGTGCGCCGCGCCCAAGACCGCGAGGGCGACCACCGCCAGCCAATAGTAAGGAGACAGAGCGAAGCCCAGCAGAGCCACGCCGTACAACGGCCACCCCAGATTCACTAAGCGGCTACGGGAGACTTGGCTTCCCTTGATGGCCACAAACGGCGTGGCCATAATCGCCCCGAAACCGCTGGCCGCCGCCAAGATGCCGTATTGGAACTCGCCCACTTTGAAGACGTCGTTGGCGAAGATCACCACCAAATGGATGATGGGCTGGCCGAAGAACGCGACCACCCCGGCGATCAAGATGGCCCGCCGGATACCGGGGTGGTCGGCGGCGTGGCGGACGGCGGCGGCGGCGTCCTTGAAGATGTTGGGACGACTACCCCCCGTTGGCGCCAGCCGGGGCACCTGGATCAGCGCCAGGGCCAGCACGGCGGGTACATAAGTTAGGGAGTTGACCAAGAACGCCCATCCGGGCCCGCCCACAGCCAGCACCATTCCGCCCACCGCGGGGCCAACCGCCCGGGAGGCGTTGAACTGGGCCGAGTTCAGGGTGACTGCGTTCAACAGCGCCCCCCGGGGCACCAACTCGCTGACGAACGCCTGCCAAGCAGGAAGCTGGATGCCGTTTACGCACCCGTTCACCACCCCGAGGGCGATGTAGGCCAAGGGCCGGTCCACCCCGGCAGCCCACATAGCCGCGAACCCCAGGGCGATCACCGATTGGACAGAGTTGGTGATCATCAACATGACCCGGCGGGGGAAGCGATCGGCCATAGCCCCTCCCACCATTCCCAAACCCACCGCTGGCAGCGTCTGCATCATGGCGGCCAAACCCACCCAGGTCCCGCTGTTGGTCAGATCTTCGATCACAAAGGCCAGCGCGAGCATCTGCACCCATACGCCGGAGTTGGAAATGAGGGCGCCGGACAGGAAGAGCTGGTAGTTCCGATGCGACAATGCCCGGCTGGCGCGTCGAGGATGCCGAGAATTGGTCACTGAGCCAACATAATCGCCATGCCTCTATTGTCAGGGAATGGCTCTAGTGCTCACCGAAGTCGACGACGGCGTCGCCACCGTAACTCTCAACCACCCGGAGGTGCGCAACGCGGTCAGCCTGGACATGAACCATGAGCTCGACGCCGCCTTCGACAATTTGGAGGCCGACGAGTCGGTGGGGGCGGTGGTGCTCACCGGCACTCCCCCGGCGTTCTCTGCGGGGGCCAACCTTGATGAGCTGCTAGCGGCCACCAACCCCGAGAGCCTGAGCTCCATCTACGCCGGGTTCCTGAGAGTGGCCCACACCCCGCTGCCCACGGTGGCCGCGGTGAACGGCCCAGCGGTGGGGGCGGGGATGAACTTCGCGCTGGCCTGCGACGTGATTGTGGCCGGCAGCAAGGCGATGTTCGAGAGCCGGTTCCTCCAGATCGCCATCCACCCCGGCGGCGGCCACACCTGGCGGCTGCGCAACATCTGCGACCGCCAGACAGCCATGGCCATGGTGCTATTCGGGGAGCGGCTCGATGGCGAGCAGGCCGCCGACATCGGGCTGGCCTGGAAGTGCGTGGACGACGATGGCCTCCTGGAGGAAGCCCGCCGCATGGCCCGCCGCCCGGCCCGCACCCCGCGGGAGCTCACCAAGGCCATGAAGCAGACCATTGTCGACATGGGGGCGGTGACCGACAGCGCGGCTGCGGTGGCCCGTGAAGTGGAGCCGCAGGCCTGGTCGATGACCCAGCCGGAGTTCAAAGAGCGGGTGGCCGCGCTCAAAGAGGCCATCAGCAAATCCAGCTAGCCGGTTAGCTCATCCAGCCGGCCACCAGCTCGGGGCCCCGCTTCTGCCACTCCTCGGTGGTGATGGCGTAGCGGACGTGGTCTTCCCAGTTTCCGTTGATCTCCAGATAGCGCAGAGCGATCCCCTCGCTGCGTATTCCCAGCTTCTCCACCACCCGGCGACTGGCCTGGTTGCGGGGGATGATGCTGATCTGCACCCGGTGCAGCCTCAGAGTTTCGAAGGAGAAATCCAGCACCACCACCAAAGCCTCGGGGGTGTACTCCCGCCCGGCGCACCGATAGTCGATCCAATACCCCACATGGCCGCTCTGAAACGGGCCCCGCTGCACGCCCGACAGGTTCATCTCCCCCACCAGCCGGCCCTCGACGAACACCCCGAACCCGTATCCGGCATCCATCTGGCGCTCCCGGTCACGGGCGCTGCACCGGGCGGCGAAGGCCACCCGGTCTTCCACCACATCGGGCTGGGAGGTGGGTGGGGTGGGCTCCCAGGGAGCAAGCCAGTCGCGGTTGGCCCGACGCACCGCCTGCCACTCGGCAAAGTCGCTCTCCACCAGGGGACGCAGTTCCACACGGGCGCCGTGTAGAACCTGCCCCTCCCGAGTGCCCCGAATTCGAGACCAAGTCCGCACCACCCGCAAACCTACTCCCTGGCCCAAAACCAAGCAGGCGGCTCAGTCCAACAGGCTCAACACCATGCCGTCGAGGATGTCCGACTCCGACACCAAGCAGGACTCAAACCCAAAGTGGCGCATGATCTTCACCAGCACCGCCATGCCCCCCACGATCACATCCACCCGCCCCGGCTCAAGGCCCGGATTGAAGGCCCGATCGGCCCGTGATTCGGTGGCCAGGGTGCGGAACACGTCCTCGGCTGCGGCCTTGGTCAGCTCGAAGTGGTGGATCTTGTCCCGGTCGTAGGCGGCCAGCCCCTGCTCTACGGCCGCCGCGGTGGATATCGTGCCGGCCAACCCCACGAATGTCCGGGCCTGTCGGGCCGCGGGCATCTCCCGGTCGACGTCGTCGAGGTGGGTGCCGGTCACCGAAATGCAGGCGTGCAGCTCCTCGGGTTTCGGAGGGTCGCTGTGCAGGTATTTCTCGGTGAGCCGCACGCAGCCCACGTCCAGCGACATGGCCGCCTCGCAAACGGTGGTGCCCACGCACAGCTCAGTGGAGCCCCCTCCCAAGTCGACCACCAAGAACGGCCCCAGGTCGGGATCGAGGTCGGCGGTGGCTCCGGTGAACGAAAGCTGCCCCTCGGCCAGGCCGCTCAACAACTCGGGTCGGGTGCCAACCACAGCCTCGGCGGCATCGAACAGCTCGTCGCGGTTGGCCGCATCCCGGGCCGCGGAGGTGGCGGTGATCCGCACGGCCTCCACCCGGTGGCGGTCCATCACCTCCCGGTAGCGGCGCAGGCAGTTCAGGGTGCGCTCAATGGCCCCGGATGCCAGCCGGCCGGTGTGATCCACCCCCTCTCCCAGCCGGGTAATGGTCATCAGCCGGTCGAGCGTGTGCGTACCGCCCTTGCTGACCAACAAGCGGGTGGAGTTGGTGCCGCAGTCGATGGCGGCCACCACCGGTGGGGTCATGTCGCCGCCTCTGAGTCCAAGTTCTCATCCACCCAGCGGCCTACCGGATCGTTGCCCCCGGCCAGGTGCCAGGCGTAGTGGGCATGGAGGCACTTGACGCCCCGGCGAGTGCCGCCCACGCCAGCCGAAGGGCGATGTCCGGCGTAGCCGTCGGGGATGGCGGCATCCCGCTCGACGGCGTAACGGCGGTGGGCGTCGGCCAACTCGTCGGGGTCGACAGCGGCTTCGGCCCGGCGCACTCCCCCGGCGGACTCCAGTCGGCTCACCCGCAACACGTCATCGGGGCCGACCAGCCAGTACCGGGTGGGCATGGGGGTGCCGTCGTCCAAAAAGGGAGCGTTCCGCAGCACCCGAGGAGTGCCGTCATCAGCTCTGACCACCACTTCGTAGGGACCTCGGGGGGATCGGCCCAGAAGGGCCTCGACTTGTTCGTCGTCACCCAAGTTTGGGTCAGCCCTTCTTTTTCTTCTTCCTCTTGAAGATCCTGCGGATGATCCACAACAGGGCGATTACTCCGGCGATGGGACCGAACTTCTTGGCCACCGGGGGGGCGGCCACATCCAACAGGTCGACGGCCTCGGCCTCGGGACCGGACACGGCCCGGACACCCGTGGGCTGCTCTTCGCTTTCGCCCGAATCATCTTGTGTGGCCGCAGCTTCGCCGGGTGCGGAGCCGGACAGCAGGCTCTCAAGGTTTTCGGCGAACTGTCCCATGATCTTGGCGCTCACATCGGGGATGAGGTTGCGGCCGATCTGGGCCACCTTGCCGGTGATCTTCAGCTCAGTGGTGACCCCTACCTTGGTGCGGTCGTCGCCCAGATCCTCCAGCGTGACGGTGATATTGGCGCTGGCGTTGCCCTGTCCTCGGGTCTCGCGGCCCTCGGCCAAGATGACCACTTTGAGGGCGTCTTGATCGCGTTCGACGAACGTGGCCTTGCCCTTGTATTGGGCGTTGACCGGCCCGACCTTGACCTTGACCACGCCCCGGTACTCTTCCCCCTCGATCTCGGTGAGTTGCGCACCCGGCAGGCAGGGGGCGATGCGCTCCACATCATTGAAGGCGTCCCACACATCGCTGGCTGACGCATTCACCTCGATCTCATTAGTCATTTCCATCGTTGCAGGTCCTCCACAGTGTCGAAATCGACCGGCTCTCCGCCACACGATACTTCCGTAACCTGTTCGGGCCGCATTTGCATGAGCATTCTGGCCCCCGCATCCCCGGTGGTGGGCAAAAGCGGCCAGACCGAGGCCCCCAGCTTCACCGGGGGGCTGCGGCGACCCCGGTAGACGGCGGTCACCAGTTCGCCCTCGGCCTCGGCCACCGTCCGCCACGACTCCGAGCCCACCAGGGGCTGATCGCCCAGTCCGACTACCACGGCTTCGTGGCCGTCGTTTTCCGCAGTGAAAACTGCGGCCCGCAGCGAGGTGGCCTGGCCCAGCTCCCAGGAATGGTTTTCCACCAGCACCACGCCGTCGGGGATCAGGTCGCGCAGCTCCACCGCCCCGGTCACGATGTACACATCGTCGAAGTCGGCCTCTAGGGCGGCACCGAGGGCGTGTTGCACCACGGTCAGCCCCCGGAAGGGAGCCCTCAGCTTGTGGGTGTCGCCCCCGAACCGGGTGCCGGCTCCGGCGGCCAAAATGACGGCGGCGATGGTCATGGCCGCTCCGTCCCGGTTGGCCCGGTTGCCGCCGTCATGGCCCGAAGACCTCTCCATTGGGGTGGAACGCGGCCCACGCGAACCAGAACTCGTTGGTGTGGACCACGGGCTCAAGCCGGGCGCCGGTCAACTCGCCCTCGACGGCCTGGCCGAGCACGTTCCACACAGAACCGGTGCGGTGGTCGGTGAACCGGCCTCCGTCCGCCGCGGCGAACTCCAGTTCCTGGCCGTCTACCCGGCGGTCGAAGGCAAGGGCGGCCCCCACATCTGCCCCGTCCGCGGTGTTCGACGAGTCGAGCGCATCGGCGGTGCCCGGCGACCACAGCACCACCACGGGAACCCCGGCCACGGTGTCGTTCAGCGCTCCGACGGCCTGCACCACGCTGAACGGGTAGGCCTTGTCGTGGCCGTTTACCGTCACCCCGACGGTGCGCTCCAGCGCGGGATAGCGGTCGTCCACGATGGTGGAGTCGAAGAAACCGGGGATCGGCGCCGACCGGGAGGAGTACTGCACATAGGGATTGCGGCCGTAGCTGCTGATCGGGCGCCCGGGCGGCGCCAGCACCACGCCATCGGGATAGCCCGCTTTGAAATCGCCCCAGGACACGATGGCCGACGGGATCACCTCCAAGCGGTGGCCAGCGTAGGCCCCTACCAGGCCCTCGCCGCCGATCTGCTGCCACAGCGACTCGGTGGCGTCGTCCCACATCACCAGGTCGCTGTGGCGGAGCAAACCCGAGGTGCCGAACCGCAGGCGCTGGCCGTCGACCACCGGGTCGAATACCAGAGCGCTATTGCACAGTGGGCAGTAGGTGACCAGCACCGGGCGGCCTTCGATCTCGTCGTTGACGATCTCGTGGACGATGAGCATGGCCAGCGGATAGAAGCGGGCCGTCTCGCCCGCCACCAGCAACAGGCCGGGCTCGGGATCCGACCAGCCCGCCTCTGCTGCCGGGGCGAAGCCGGGGTTGTCGATGGGCGGGATGCGGTCGCGGATGGGAATCACCTGGATGCCGATGCGCAGTTCGTCGAGATCGATGGTGCGGGTGGAGAAGTCTGTGGCCCAATCAGCCGATACCCGGGCCAAGTCCCCAGTGGGGCCATCGCCGCCGGTGATTATCTGGGGTGTGGGCAGGAGAACAGGCTCGGGCGTCTCGGGGGCGGGGGCGTCGGGGGTTGCGGTCCCCAGTACGGCAGTGGGGACAGGGGTTTCGGCGATCTCGACCGTGGCCGTCGACACCACCGGAGCGGCAGTGGGATCAGCCGCTGGATCGGAGCTTCCACAGGCCGAGAGCGCCAGCGCCGCCGCAACCAGCGCGGCGAGGCGCGTCATTTTTCCGCTCGCCACAACAACCAGATTGAATCCGTCCAACGATCCCAACTTGCTGAGTTCATCCGTCGGCCGGAGGGCGGTGTATGGGGCCATCGCTGTCGCGCAGCGACGGTGCGCTGTGGCCGGTGCGGTTGGCGATGATCTCGGCACACACCGAGATGGCGGCCTCCTCCGGGGTGCGCGAGCCGATGTCGAGGCCGATGGGGGCCATGAGACGGTCGATCCCCTTCTCGTCCACCCCCACTTCGCGCAGCCGCTCGAGCCGGGTGGCGTGGGTGCGGCGGCTGCCCATGACCCCGATGTAGCCCACGTCGGTGGCCACCGCCCGCTGCACTGCGGGCACGTCGAACTTGGGGTCGTGGGTGAGGATGCACACTGCGTCGTGGGGGCCGAGACGGTCGCCGTAGATGTCGAACACCTCGTCGGGCCAGGCCACCAGCACCCGGTCGGCCATGGGAAACCGCTTTACGGTGGCGAACACCGAGCGGGCGTCGGCCACGATTACGTTGAACCCCAGCAGCTTGCCGGATCGGGCCAGCGCGGCGGTGAAGTCCACCGCTCCAAACACCAGCATGATCGGCGGCGGCGAGAACGACTCGATGAACACCGACACGTCGGTTTCCCGGGCCTGCCCCTCGGCGCCGTAGTGGCGCACGCCGGTGCGGCCGGCGGCCAGCTCCCCCACCGCGTCGCGGCTCACGATCCGATCTAGCTCGGGATGGCCCAGGGTGCCGAAGATGTCGCCGTCGGGCTCCACCACCAGCTTGGCTCCGGCATTGTGGCCCTCGATGACGGTGGCCAGCGCCACCGGGCGCTCATCGACGATGGCGGCGCGCAGCCGTTCGTAGAGCTCGGCCACCGCTACCAGTCCAGGGGCTCGATGAACAGGTGGATGGTGCCCCCGCAGGTGAGGCCCACCGCGAAGGCCTCGTCGTCGCTGTAGCCGAAGCTGACCATGCGCCGCTCTCCGGTATCGAGGATGTCGATGGCCTCTACTACCACCGCGCCCTCCACGCAGCCCCCCGAAACCGATCCGATAACGTCTCCGTTGTCGCTGACGGCCATGGCCGCGCCGGGATCACGGGGGCCAGAGCCCTCCACGTTCACCACCCGGGCCAGCGCCACCCGCCGACCCTCGGCCTTCCAGGCGTCGAGGTCGGCCAAGATCTCCTTCATACCAATGCTCCTGCGGTCGAGCGGAACGAACCGGCCGGAGCTCGGTCGTCGGCCAGCACATCCGCCAGCAGCTCCAGGGAGTGCAGCGAGTGGCCCTCGATGAAGTCGTCGACGTGGGGCAGGGCGGCGGCCATGCCCTGGGCCAGGGGCTGGTAGCCGGGGGTGGCCTTCAGCGGATTCACCCACACGAGTCTATGGGTCACCCGGTGCAATCGGGTCATCTGCTCGGCCATCACCTCGGGGCTCCCCCGATCCCAGCCGTCGCTCAAGATGACCACGGTGGCCCCTCGGGCCATGCCCCGGATGCCCCATATCTCGTTGAACTCGGCCAGGGTGTCGCCCAGGCGGGTGCCGCCCGACCAGTCGCTCACCGCATCGGCTGCCGCGCTCACTGCCCGGTCGGGATCGCGTGACGACAGCTCTCGGGTGATGCGGGTCAACCGGGTACCGATGGTGAACACCTCTACCCGGCGGCGGCCCACCACCGCAGCATGGACGAAGCGGATGAGGGCCCGGGCGTAGGACTCCATCGACCCGGAGATGTCCAGCAGCAACACCACCCGGCGGAGCCGCTGGCCCGGCTCGGTATACCAGCGGCGCACGGGCTCGCCACCGCTGCGGATGGCGGCCCGCACCGTGCGGCGCAGCTCGGGGTGTCCGGCGGTGCGGTGGGTACGGCGTCGGCGACGGGAGCGGCGGGTGCCTCCGAGGCGGGCCATGGCGGCCATGAGGCGGTGGGCCTCGTTGAGCTCGTCGTCGCTGTAGTCGGCGAAGTCCTTGTCGCGCAGCACCTCGTGGCGGCTCCACCGCAGCGTGAGGGTTGGGTCGCCGGGGTCTTCGTCGCCGCCGTCGTCTTCGGCGTCATCGTCGCCGTCGTCATCCACGACCAGAGTGATGGGCTGGGTCACCTCCATCACCGGGGTGGCCACTAGCTGCTGCCCGCCGTAGTAGGCGTCGAAGATCTTGTCGTAGAGCTCGATGTCGTCGGGCTCGGTGACCAGGGTGGCCCGGCCGGCCCAGTACACCGAACTGCGCTGCGCCATGCCCACCGCGCCGAGCGCCTGGTAGTAGTTCACCGACGACCCCACGGCCACGTCGATGCCCGCGCCTCTCAGCGCATTTACAAAACCGACCGCTAGTTCGTCAACCTGCACGGGCGATGGCCTGTTCGATCAGGCCGCCGATGCCCTGGTCAACCACCCGCTGCTGGTCTTCCCGGTACTTGAGCACCGAGCCCAGGCTGGCCTGGGTGATCTCTGGGGTCAGCTCGGCAGCGCCGAGGCGGCCCAAGGCCAGACTCCAGTCGATGCTCTCGGCCACGCCGGGCGGTTTGTACAGGCCCAGCTCCCGGAATGCGGCCACCGCGGCGGCCACCTGGCGGGCCAGTGGTTCGCTCACCCCGGGCGCTCGGCGGCCGATGATGGCCACCTCCCGCTCGAAGCCGGGGTGCTCCACCCAGTGGTACAGACAGCGTCGCTTGAGGGCGTCGTGCACATCGCGGGTGCGGTTGGAGGTGATGATCACCCGGGGTGGAGTGACGGCCGCGAACCGGCCGATCTCGGGCACGGTCACCGCATAGTCCGACAAAATCTCCAGTAGGAAGGCCTCGAACTCGTCGTCGGCCCGGTCGACCTCGTCGATCAACAGCACCGGGGGCGGGCCCTCGACCGCGGCGATGGCCCGCAGCAGGGGGCGCCGGATCAAGAAGCGCTCGGAGTACAGCTCGTCTTCGAGGGCGTCGGCGGTGTCCCGGGTGGCGCCGCCAGTGGCCTCTGCGGTGCGCAGGTGCAGGAGCTGGCGGGAGTAGTCCCACTCGTACACCGCCTGGGCCACGTCGATGCCCTCGTAACACTGGAGGCGGATCAGCTCGCCGCCGGTCCAGGCGGCCAGGGCGTTGGCCGTTTCGGTCTTGCCCACGCCGGGCTCACCCTCCAATAGCAAGGGGCGGTTGAGGGTCATGGCCAAGAACACGGCCGTGGCCAACCCCTCGTCGGCCAGGTAGTCGCAGCTTTTCAGCCCGTCGGCCACCTCGGCGGCCGAAGAAGGCTGAGAGCCCAAGTCAGGAGAGTTAGCGTCCAGCGGCTTCGAGCGCCCGGCGGGTGAGCACCCGGGCGAGGTGCTCGCGGTACTCGGGTCCGGCGTTCAGGTCAGATGGCGGGTTGGTGCCCTCGGCGGCCGCTTCGGCCGCGTCGGAGGCCGAGGCACCCCCGGCCAGCGCAGCTTCCACTCCGGCGGCCCGAATCGGGGTGCTGTCCATGTTCACCAGGCCCACGCCGGCGCTGCCGTTGGCCACGATGGCCGACACGCCCACAATGGCCCAGTCTTGGGCTCGGCGGTTGAACTTCTGAAAGCCCCAAGTGGCGTCGGGCATCTTCGGAACCCGGATCTCGGTGAGCAGTTCGTTGTCGCCCAAAGAGGTCTCCAGGAAGCCGGTGAAGAAGTCGTCCACTGCGACCTCACGCTCGCCGCCCGGTCCTCGAACCACCAGGGTGGCCCGCATGGCCAGCATCACTGACGGCAGGTCGGATGCGGGGTCGCCGTGGGCGATGGAGCCGCCGATGGTGCCCCGGTGGCGCACCTGGGGATCGCCGACGTGGCTGGTGGCCTCGGCCAAAAGCCCGGCTTGCGACTGCACGAGCCCGCTGGTCTCCACGTCGCGGTGGCGGGTGAGGGCGCCGATGGCCAGGTGGTCGCCGGCGTCATTGATGTAGCTCAGGTCGTCGAGGCGGCCAATGTCCACCAGCACCGCGGGGGTGGACAACCGCAGCTTCATCAGGGGCAAAAGCGAGTGGCCCCCGGCCAGCAGCTTGGCCTCGTCGCCGTGCTCGGCCAAAGCAGCCAGCGCCTCTTCGGCCGATCCGGCCCGGATGTAGTCGAATGCCGCAGGAATCATGACGAGGCCTCCGCGCAGTGCAATACAGCTTTGACGATGTTGTGGTACCCGGTGCAGCGGCACAGGTTGCCCTCGAGCCCGATGCGAACCTCTCGCTCGCTGGGGTCGGGGTTCTCATCCAGCAGCGAGACGGCGGCCATGACCATGCCCGGCGTGCAGTACCCGCACTGAAGGGCGTGGCACTGGCGGAACGACTCCTGCATGGGATGGAGCACATCGCCGTCGGCCAACCCCTCGATGGTCAAGAGGTCTTGCCCGTCGGCCTGCACGGCCAGCATGGTGCAAGACTTCACCGACTCGCCGTTCACATGGATGGTGCAGGCTCCGCACGAGGAGGTGTCGCACCCAATGTTGGTGCCGGTGAGGCCAACCACGTCGCGGATGTAGTGAACCAGCAGCGTGCGCGGCTCGACATCGTGCGTATGGCTGTCCCCGTTGATGGTGACCGAAACTTCCACGGCATCTCCCTAGTCGTTTTCCGGGTCCGCGAGAAATCTAGTACACCCACCCCCTCTCAGGTCACGCCGGACGGCCATCGGACCTGACAGGCAACCAGACCACTAGCCAGTCTGGACAGGCAACGGGGCGGCATAGGGTTGTCAGACGCTGTCGTTGATGGTGGCGATAATGAGCAAGCGATAGGAGTCGATATCATGGCCAAGAGGAAGTCAGAGAGTCGGCATATGCCGCCTAACCGTGCTGAGCGTCGGGGGCGTGAGCTGGCTCTGAAGCTCTTGACCGTTCTGCTTGCCGTGCTCTTGGCTGTCTTCTCGACTGGGGCCGCGGCGGATCACATTTCCCCTCGCAGAGTGACGACAACCGATGCCCGTGTTGCCAAGACCGACAATCAGGTGATGGTCCTCGAGGGGTTGGTTGCCTCCCAAGAAGTGCTGCTAAACGTGTACCGCTGCCAGCTCCGCAGAGACACCCACATCGTGCCGGGCGGCTGCCCTGCCCCGGTGCCGACTGGCTACCGGATTCCGGTCTATTCGTGTTTGCCATCGGGCATCCCCGTCGATGACGAGGACTTGCAGCGGGTAGTAGACAGGCTGAACTGGGAGGTCGGCGGGTTCTTCGCACGGGAGTCGTCCGGCCTGGCGACGGTGACGTTCACCGCTGGCCAAGTGCTGTGGCCCCCGGATGCCGAATTGGGGCGGGAGACATTAGCGACGCTCGACCGAGTTCGGGCCAACAAGGGTTCGCTCACACGGCGCGACGTGAGGGAAACCTCGGCGTGCTACCGGGCAGCACGCCAGGACGTTGGGAGCGATCTGCTCTTGATGATCCTGCCCGCTCCGTGGCCGGACAGGGGCACCGATGGCTTGGGAGTGGCCTGGTACGGAGGCCCTGTGATCGTGGACGGGGTCGCTTTCGGCAGTGCGGACCACCATGGCCGGTTGGCGACGGTGGCCCATGAGCTTGGCCACGCTCTGTTCGGCTGGGATCACACTAATACCGGAGGCTGCCGATATGAATGGTCGGTGATGAGTAGTGACCAATCCTGTCAGCCATTCACCCGATACGACATCGATATTGCCCTGGCAACGTTTGAGGTGGTCTGCTCCCAGCGTGCCAGTGTGGGATGGCCCTGCGACGGAGGCTGACGGGAGGGAGTGAGCTGGCTGATCCGCTGGTTTGAGCAGTTCGTGGATTCGTTCCTCAGCAATAGACCCAGATTCGGAACAAGAGCACTACCCAACGCGATTGAGCTAGCGGACTCCAATATGGTGGTAGCGAAAGGAGGCACGCCCTGAGACTCGTAGATGATCATCGGTTCGACGTGCCGCTGTACACCATTGGGGAGGCCGCGCGGATCGTGGATGTGCCGTCCTCGACTCTGGCCAGTTGGGCCAAAGGGTACACCCGGCGATTTCCTGACAGGCCCGAAGTGAGCGGCGATCCAGTGCTCACCTACTTGCCGACCAACACGTTTCGTGGACCCACTATTCCATTCATCGGCTTGGCGGAAGGTCTAGTGCTCGCTGCCATCCGACGCAGTGGGGTGCCGATGCAGCGGGTTCGTCCGGCGCTAGATGAGCTGCAACGGCAGATGGGAATCGACCATGCCCTGGCCTCTAAACGGCTATACACCGACGGTGCTGAACTTCTGTTCGACTACGCCGAGCAGAACCAGGATGCTGGCCGAGGTCCAAGAACAAGAGACCTGGTGGTGATTCGTAATGGCCAACGAGTGTTCGCGGAGATCATCGAGCAATACCTCAAACCCATTCGCTACGGCCCGGATGGATATGCCTCCATCATCCAGGTTCCGGCATACCGCGAAGCGGAGGTTGTGGCCGATCCTGGCCGATCGTTCGGCTCTCCTGTCTTTGAGCGCGGCGGCGCGCGAGTCTCTGATGTGCTCGAACGCTTCTGGGCCGGGGAATCCCTCAGCGAATTGAGCGAAGAGTTCGGCGTTCCGCCCCACCAGCTCGAGGACGTCGTCCGTGCCACATCCCGACGGGCTGCCTGACCTCTTTCTTGACCGAAGCTTGGGACGGATCAAAGTCCCCGAGTTGCTGCGCGCCGCAGGCCTCCGGCTGACGACCCTGGCGGAGCACTACGGAGTCCCCGCTGACGAGGCCATCGCAGACGAGGAATGGCTGGAGCTTGCTAGTTCGCGGAGTTGGGTCGTGTTCATGAAGGACACGCGGATCCGTTACAACCGGCGAGAGCGCGATGTGGTTATTGGGCTCTTCGCGTTGAAGCTAGGACCGGGGTGATTGTGGGGGTCCATGGTGCCACTGATGCGGTTATCATCCATGCCAGCCAGGCGAAGATTCTTGCAATGAAGGAGAAGGATTTGGATAAGGATCGAGAAGAATGGCTAGCCGAGAAGCTGGCCGCGTTCGAGAAGTGGGCAGATGAGGTCGACCCAGCAGATCTGAGACCCGCACCGTTGGAGTCGATAGGGGTGATTGCCAAATGGATCAACCAATTCGAAGAGGTCAACGAGGCCCTGGCCCGAGCAGTTGCCGACGCCCGCTCGCGAGGGCTCTCCTGGTCGCAGATCGGTGAAATTCTGGGAGTCTCTGGACAGGAAGCGCGCCAAAAGTACGGCACCAGAGTCCCCGCGCAGGCCCCTTCGTAGAGCCAGGAGATTCAGCCAAGCACCTCTGGGCCGGGGAATCCCTCAGCGAATTGACCGAAGCTTGGGACGGATCAAAGTCCCCGAGTTGCAGCGCGCTGATGGCCTCCGGCTGATCACCCTGGCAGAGCATTATGGGTTTCCCACCGACGAGGACTGGTGAAGCTGGACGGGCAGCGGGGCGACATGGGGTTCTTAGACGTTGCCGATACGATGATTATTGGTGCTCTCGGTAACGGCGGACGCTAGACCAGGGAATCGTCCTCTATGAGGGGTTGGGGTGCGATAGCGGTCGTCTTTGCCGTGGTGGCGGGGCTGGGATCGCCAGCCAGCGCTCAAACCGTGGCTGACGTACAAACTCGCGACAACTTGATCGCGGCGCAGGAGGCACTGCTGAACGTGTACCGTTGCCGATTCGGCATCGACACCGAAGTCGTGCCCGGCGGGTGCACCGACGGGGCTCCGAACCAGCCTGCCGACGAGCCGGGGCCCTTTGCCGGCATGCCCACCGGCGCGGCAATTGCGATCCGCGACAAGTTGGTGGTTGAACAAGAGGCACTGCTGAACGTCTACCGTTGCCGATTCGGCATCGACACCGAAGTCGTGCCCGGCGGGTGCACCGACGGGGCTCCGGTCCCCCAAGCCCGCATACAGGCCACGATCCAAGTGCCCGAACAACCGCCTTCAGGGCGCTGCACCCACGCCATTGCCGAAGGGCCGTACCACTGGGAAGAGTGCGCCTGGGACGGCCTATGGGAGAACCCGGAGTTCAACTACTCGCTCTCAGACCAAGAAGCGCAGGAGCTGATCGAGCAGATTTGGGGCGAGGTCGATGTGCAGGGCAAGCCCGAGCGGCCTCCAACCAGCAGCCTCGTCCCGGCCGGCTCAACCTGCGCCACCGCGACTCAAGGCGGCATCATCATCGGCTGCTACCAACCCGACCTGCACCACATTCGCCGCCTCGACGCCTTCTTGAAGACCCTTTTGCACGAGACGGCCCACGCTCTGGTGGCCGGAGCGCTGTCGGTGGAAGCATGCCGAGCAGAAACCGATGCCCACGCCTACAACGTCTGCACCCACAACGACGTCTTCCGCTGCGTCGCCGATCACTTGTATACCCGTTACGCCGAGATTGAGGAGGCCGGCGTCTGCGGCACAGTTACTCCGGCAGCCAGTGCGCCAGACAACCGGCATTCGTGGGATAGCGACACCACAAGAGACGCCTTTCTGGCGTGGGTGCCGGCGTTCACCCACACCATGTCGTTCCCGTTCGACAACTCAGATGCCTGGCTCATCGTGAGATGCCGATACGGCGATTTGGACGTGTTCTTGTCGACGCAGTACGGATTCCTGGCCGGCCAGTTCGCTCGAAACAACCGCATCCCGGTGCTCCACGCATTCCTGCCCCGCGACTACTGGTCGTGGGACGACCAGAGGCGAGGAGATTTCCTAGATGACAATGGAACCTGGCGCGACTGGTGGGAGTCCGCCGATAGCCAGGGGGCGTTTCTGCCTGACGAAGACCAAGTAGACTTCATCAACGAGGCAGTTCAGCCGGAGAATCCGTGGATAATGCTGTCAGTTCGCAACTTCGACAATTCCACCTTCGGCACCTTCCTCTTCGAAACAGATAACGCCCTGCACCACATCCGCCCCGTCACCCAGCAGTGCGGCTGGACCTGGAGTTAGATTCCCGGCTCAGGCGCCCTCGTAGAGACGCTGAAGGTCAACGAGCCCCACATCCGGACGGGTAGTGGCTGCGGCGATCAACTCAGAGGTGAAGCCCTCGGCGGAGAACAGCAGGCGTTTGGCCGAAGGAGACAGGGTGACCCCGGAGCGGCCGGCCAGTAGGTCGGCCAGATGGTCAAGGCGTGTCAGGGCGTCGGCGTCAAGTCGGTAAGCCTTCGCCTCACCCAGGAATTGGACTGTCTTGGCCTTTCCCTTTTGCTCGCCCTGCCTGAGCGCAACCACGTCCAACTCGAATGCCTGGCGTCGACGGCGGTCATTCACCTGCACCGAAGCCGATGTGTCGGCGGGGCCGCCCAAGGTCTCCTCGGCTGCATAGCGGTCTACCCATAGGCGGCAGATCGACTCAAAGTGGGGGCCGACGATCTGAGAGCGGTAAGTGGCGTCTGCGTTGGACCAAACGTCGAGCGCATGGCGATCTTCCAACTGTGCCCGGTGCCGTCGGTTGATCAAATGATGGAAGCGCACAATCGGGTCGGCTATCCGATAGACCGGTCGCCGATCGGCCAACAGGTCCTCGTGGCGGACCACGAAGCCAGCGGTGGTCATCACCCCTAGGTGATGGCTGATGTCATTGGACGTCCTGCCCAGCGCTTCGGCAATCTTGGCTGGTGATGTCCGCCCGTCGGCCACTGCCTGTAGCAGGGAATAGTAGGTGGCCTCGTCGGTGACCCGAGGGTCTTCTCGCAGCAGGTAGTCGTCCTCCCGGAACAAGACATGCGATGGATTCAATACCGTGGCAGCCAGCCATTCAGGCAGGCCCTTACGACGAGTTGGAATCCCGGCGTCGGCGGTCAGATCTTTGTAGCCGGCAGCCCCGCCTACCACGGTGTCCACTGCGAATGCCGCGTCTAGGTCTCCGATTCCCCAATAGCCCCGGGCCTGCCTGTAGTCGAAGGCGGCTAGCGGCATATCCAAGGCCGCCCGGCCGCGCAGTGGCGATGTTCCACTCAAGATTTGGGTCATCACCGACATTGCCGACCCGCACAAGACAATGCTCACCGGCGCTGCCCACCCCTCGGCCAGGCCACCGGCCGCGGTCTCATCCATCACAGCTTGGAGCGCTGAATCCAGCTCGGGGCTGTTCTGCTGGAGGTAGGGGTACTCGTCGATCACCAACACCTGCGGCTGCGTCCCGCGGGCACCCAGCACACTTGCCGCCTGCTCCATGGCGTCGCTCCAGTCCCGAAACGGCTGAGACGGCGCCCACTGAAGCTGCCGGCTGAGGCTGTTGGCGAACCGGTCCAGTGCGGGCCTGCGCTCCTCGCGCAGGGCTAAGTGGTACACCCCGCCCACTGCCTCCACCAAGCGGCGCAGCAGATAGCTCTTGCCATAACGGCGTCGTCCATACACGATTCCCACCCGAAGGCCCGGCCGCGGCGACAAGACGAAACGCGACAGGTCTTCCCACTCAGCCTCGCGGTCGTAGAGACCCCTGGGTCTCGCCGGCGTGTCCACACGCTGTCCTTCCACTTATACAAGTTCACTTAATACAACTGTGCTTATTATAAATGCAGTTCACTAACTTGGCAACAGTTGGCCAACCTAGGCGGGGCGCCAGGCGAGGAGGGTGAAGGGGCCTTCGTCGTCGGTGTGGCTCTCAAAGGCGATCTGGATGGGCTGTCCGGGGGTGGGGTCGGCGTCGCTTTGCCAGGTGGCGGGCAGGCAGAGGTCGTCTTGCTCGTGGAGGCGGCCCAGCACCACGGTGTAGGGGGAGGCGAACCCCGGCAAGAACGCATGGTGGTTCACCACCCAGCTCTCCACGGTGGCTTGGCCCGACAGCGGCGTCCAGGTGAACTCGAAGGAGGCACAGCGTCCGCACATGGCCCGGGGCGGCCACCGCCACGCCCCGCACCCGTCGCAGCGCTGCAACTCGAAGCGGTGCTGGTTGATTCGCTCCCACCACGGCGCCGAGTCCCGTTCCGGATAGGGCCGGGGCTTGGGCGCTTGCCCGGCGGGGTGATCAACGGCGGCCATCGTTCCCAGACTGTCACAATCCCGACCTAGAGTGAGCCGGGGCCAGCCAAGTTCGTTGGACACCCAAGAACTGAGAACAGACCAGAGATGTCGATAGAGCAAGCAGCGGCTTTTCAGCGGGCAAGTAGGACGCTGATGGCCTCGGTGGTCCCACTTCGGCCGCGATGGCCTCGGGATTCGCGGCAGCCGCGGTGCTGGCCAAGGAGATCACCGACAGCGACACGCTGGCCACTTTGGCTGCCGCCATGATGCAGGTGGGAAGCGTAGTGACCACGGTTCCCCTGGCTCGCCGGATGGCCCGACTCGGCCGACGCCGGGGCATGGTCGCGGGGTGGTCGATAGGAACAATCGGGGCCGGGCTCGCCTTCTTGGCCGCATTGGCCGACTTCTACCCCCTATTGGTGGTGGGGATCATCGGCATCGGAGCAGGCAACGCCACCAACTTGGCGGCCCGATTCGCCTGTGCCGACCTGGCCCCAGATGACCGCCGGGCCCGAGCCATCGGGATGCTGGTGTGGGCCACGACTTTTGGAGCAGCACTGGGACCGACCATCGCGCTGGGTCCCGCCGCGGCGGTGGCCCGGTTCTTGGGCCTTCCGGAGCTGTCCGGCCCCTACCTGCTGTCGACCATTCTTTTTGTCATCGGCCTCACCGCCACCCATGTTTGGTTGCGCCCCGACCCGCTGGAAGTGCTGGGCAAAGTGGGCGAAACCGCGGCCCGTCCGGCGTCGCTGCGAGTGGTGGGGCGCCGAATCGCCACTGTGCCCGCCGCTCGGTTAGCGGTGATCGCCATGCTCATGGGCCAGGCGGTGATGGTGGGGGTGATGACCATAACGCCGCTGCACATGGACAATGGCGATCACCATCTCCAGGTAATCGGCTGGGTGATCTCGGTCCACGTCATCGGGATGTTCGCCTTCTCGCCCATCGTGGGTTGGCTGGTCGACCGAATCGGCCCCTATCTCATGGTCGGGCTGGGTGGTGTGATTCTGTGCATCGGCGCGGAGACCGCGGCTCACAACAGCGCGGAAGACAGCGCCGGGATGTTCGCCGGCCTCCTGCTAGTGGGTTTGGGCTGGAGTTTCGGGCTGATCGCGGGGAGCGCGCTGTTGATCGGCGCCATTCCGGTGGACCAGCGGGTGGAAGTACAGGGAGGCGCCGACCTCATGATGACTGGCGGAGGCGCGATTGCCGGGCTGTCCTCTGGTGTGGTCATGGAGCGCTTCGGCTTTCACTCGCTGAGCCATTGGGCCGGGCTCAGCGCATTGGTGCTGGTGGTGGCCGCGGCGGCGGCCTGGTACAACGCCCGCCTCCGTCAAACTGAGCCGGTCAGCTATCGCGGCGCAGGATGATGGCTGAGGAGTTGCCGGCCACATAACCGGGCTGGCCGGTGGACATGGCCACTTCCGCATCGGGCACTTGGAAGCGCCCGGCAGTGCCCCGTATCTGGCGGACGGCCTCGTGCAGGTTGTTGAGGCCATGGACATAGCCCTCCGACAAGAACCCGCCGTGGGTATTCACCGGTACTCGGCCACCGGGGGCGGTGCCGCCGTTGGCGATGAAGGCGGCGGCCTCTCCTTTGGGGGCAAACCCGTAGTCCTCCACCTGGACCAGCACCAGGTGGGTGAAAGCGTCATAGAGGGAGGCGTACTGAACGTCGTCGGGGCCGACGCCAGCCATCTCGTACAGCCGCCGGGCCATCTTGGCGGCGATAGAGGTGGTCCAGTCGGCCTGCACCCGGTTGCTGTGCATCATGTGGCCGCCGCCCCAGGTCATTCCCGAGATCAGCACCGGGGGCTGGCGCAGATCCCGGGCCCGCTCGGTGGTGGTGATAACCACTGCGGCGGCGGCGTCGGTCTCCAGGCAGCAGTCGAACAGCCGGAACGGCTCCACGATCCAACGGGAGGCCAGGTAGTCGTCCATGGCCATGGGGGCCCGCATCATGGCCCGCTCGTTGTGCACGGCATTGGCCCGCTGCTGGACAGCGATGCGTCCGAGATCCTCCGAGGTGGTTCCCCAGCGGCTCATATGGGAGCGGGCGAACATGGCATACCACTGCGGCGGGGTCACCCAGCCGATGGGATGCTGGTACTGGGTCTCCACGATGGCCGGGGGCGGGCGGCCGGTGCCCCCCATGCGGTGCTCGGAGCGGGCGTTGATCGACCGCCACACCACGATGTGGCGGGCATGGCCCAGGGCGGCCGCGCTGGCGGCATGGCCCACCACCGAGTGCGAGGTGGAGCCGCCGCCGAACTGATCGCAGTACCACGACAGGTCGTCCACCCCCAGGCACTGGGCCACGATGGAGGCGGTGACCGAATCTTGCACCTGATGGCAAGCCACCCCGTCGATGTCCTCCCGGTTGAGCCCGGCGTCTTCGATGGCGGACATGATGGCCCGCAACGCCAGGGTGAGGGTGCTGACCCCCGAGTTCTTGGACAGCTCGGTGATGCCGATTCCCGCAATGGCGGCTTTGTCCCGGAACGGATGCTCGCTCACTGTCACGAGACTAGAACGCGCCGACTAGCGTCAGCCGCGTGAACGACTATCCCATCCACGTTGGCAGCATGCTCTTCACCATGGTGGACCCGAATCCGGGCCACGAGAAGGAGTACAACCGCTGGTACGAGCGAGACCACTTCTATGCCGGGTGCATGATTGGCCCCTGGCTGTTCGCCGGCTCCCGCTGGGTGGCCCCCCGGGCGCTGAAGAATCTGCGCATCACCGACGGCAGCGGTGAGCTGTCACAAGCCGATGACGGATCGTTTCTGGCGGTGTACTGGGTGCTGGACGGCCACGACGAGGAGCACTGGGAGTGGGCCAGCGACCAGGTTCACTGGCTGTACACCAACGACCGGGGGTTCGCCGAGCGCACCCACCGCCACACCATCCTGGCCGACGTCGCCTGGGCCGCCTACCGCGACGACGACCCGGTGCCGCTGGAGTTGGCCCTCGACCACGGCTACGCCGGCATCGGCGTGGTGGCCATGGACCGGGCCGACGGCGTCAGCGAGGAAGAGCTCCACAACTTCTTGCGGGACAAGGCCATGCCCGAGATGATGGCTGGTTCGCCGGTGTCCATCGGTTCGACTTGGAAGCCCCGCCAACGCGACGAGATCACCTCCAACTCGCCCATGGATCTGGGCTCGGGCACCGGCACCGAGGCCCGTACCCTTCAGATCTTCTTCAGCGACGAGAAGCCCGACGGATGCTGGGACGCCTTCCGGTCGTATGTGGATGCCATCAACGGCTCCGGCCTGGCCAACGTCTGCTGGGCTGGCCCTTTCTACAAGACCGTGGTGGGCACCGACACCTACATCGACCAGCTCTAGCCGCCCTACTGGAACGAGACGAACGCCGGGTAGGGCGTAAGGGCCAGCACCTGCTCTGGGGTGGCGACGGGCATGTCCTCGTCGTAGAAGTTCTTCCAACCCCAATGGAACCGGTCGGCATCGGGTTCTCTGGTCAAGACGTTCCAGGTGGTGTACTTGGCAGTCAGCGGGCCTTGTCCGTCCATGTGGATCAACACCGCCAGCTCCGGAGGAGTCTCAACCAGATGGCGGTTGGTGATCATCTGCAATCGAAACTGATGAAGGATCAGCAGCTTTTGGGGGAGGGCCTCCTCGCGGACGATCCCGGCCAGCCACTCGACAACCTGGTTGATCTCCGCCGCGTCCACCGTGCCTATCTGGCGCAGGTGGACTTCGTCGGGCCTGAGCCTCCACTCAGGATCCAGCGCGAGCCCGACATGGGGCATGCGAAGGAATTCCTCGTAGATCTTGGCCTGCCTGAGGTAGTCGGATCGTCCCGGCTGTAGGTCCAGCACCACGTACATATCGTTGGCGGCCGCTAGCTCGACCCAGGGCCTGATCACATCCCGGGCGGTCTCAGCCGAATAGTCCCCGTCGTCGCCGGCACCGGCCGAGGCAACAGTGGCGATGATCTCGAAGGTGGGCAACACCACTGAACCGTCGGCGTCGTAGCCCTCGGCGATGGACCGGAGGCGTTCGACGCCCTCATCGGGACTCCTCTCTCCCAGCACCCCAAGTCCCGGTCCCGACGGATGGCCATAGATGGCCACCAGGCGGCGGTTGAAGCCTGCATCGAACATGAGCAGGCCGCCCCCGGGTATTTCGTCGCCCCGGCGGACTACTTCCAACTGCCAGGCCGCGTCGTCGTCTATTTCTGGCAGCAATTCCACCTGGGAGGCGCTGGAGATCGCGTTCCGTATCTCCGGGGACAGGGCTCGGAGATCACCGGACAGGGGGAACACCCCCACGCCGATCTGGTGGCCGAGGGCGGTCAACGCCACGGTCTGCTCGTCATCGTCGACCAGCCAAACGCGGCCATTGGGCAACCCTTCTGAAGTGAATGTCGCCTGTTCATCGACAGCGATCTGCTCGAAGTCGAAGTCGGCCAGGGCATATCGAAGGACCTGCTCGTCGAATCCGGCCGTCACAATGCGCTCTGGAGCGAGACGCCCAAGCTCACCCATCAGCGGGAGGTCGAACCAAGGGCCAACTAGCAGCAGCGGGCCTCGAATCCCGTGTGACATCAGAGTGGAGATGGCCGCAGAATCCTCTGCGAAAGCCAGGCCCACCTCGTGGGCGCAGCCATAGACGGCCCTGGAAATCTCGATACTGGTTGTGGCCAGCAAAGTGTGGGATATCTGAAGATCATCGGGAATCGAGAGAGAACAATCGCGCTCGGGCTCAGGCGTGGCGGTGGGCTCAGGAGTAAGGGTGGGCTCGGCAGTCGGTGTGGGCTCGGCAGTCGGTGTGGGCTCGGCGGTGGCCGTGGGCACTGCCTCACCCTCGGGTTCGGCGTCGGGGGTGTCGTCCGGCGTCGGCGTAGCCGCTTCTGCGGTTGCAGTTGGGGATCTGGTCGGTTCAGGGGACACACCGGTCTCGGTCGGGCTGGGCAAGCTGGCTCCTGGCGGGGACCCATCATCAGACGAGCAGGAAAACGCCACCAACAGGAGGGCTAATAGAACACATTTTGTTGCCGCCTTGAGCCTCTTTGTCACAACAAGACGGAGGCTAGCCCGACCAACACTCGATTTTGGGTCACCCCAATAACAGCAGTTATTGGCTACTTCTTCGACAGTCCGCTATTGGTTCTCAGCCCACCAAGCGTCAAGTCGGGCCTCGGTGGCAGCCCGGCCCAGGTCGGGTTCGGCCCGCTTCAGCTCCAAAAGGAACCTCAGCGCGGCGCCCACCTCGGGGCCGGGTCCGACGCCGTAGCGATCCATCACCTCATTGCCGTCGATCAGCGGACGCTCGGCCGCCAGGCGCTCTTCTTCGGCTAGTCGGGCGATCCGGGCCTCCATGTCATCCACATGGTGTTGGAGGTCGGCTGCCTTCTGGCGGTTTCTCGTGGTGCAGTCGGCCCTCACCAAATCGTTCAGATGGCCCAGCAGCGGCCCGGCCTCTCGGGCGTAGCGGCGCACTGCCGCGTCGCTCCATCCGTCGGCGTACCCCTTGAACCGGCCCGAGAGCCGCACCAGCTCGCTCACGTCGTCCACCACCTGCTCGGGGTAGCCCAGCGCAGTGAGCCGCTTGCGGGTCATGCGGGCCCCCACCGCCTCATGGTGGTAGAAGGTGACGGTGCCCCGCTCATAGGAACGGGTGCGGGGCTTGCCCACGTCGTGGAACAGCGTGGCCAGCCTCAGGGTCAGGTCAGCGCGGGTCTTGGCCACGACCGCGATGGTGTGGGCCAAAACGTCCTTGTGGCGGTGGATCGGGTCTTGCTCTAGGCGGAGCGCGGGCAGCTCGGGAATTATTTCGTCGGCGAGGCCGGAATCAACCAGATGCCACAGCGGCGGAGCAGGGTCGTCGGCCAAAAGCGCGGCCGTCAGGAGCTCCCTGCGCTCGTCGACGGTGGTGACTACCGCTCCTCCTTGAACACCACATGCTTGCGGGCCACCGGGTCGTACTTCTTCAGCTCGATGCGGTCGCGGTGGTTGATCCGGTTCTTGGTGGTCACGTAGGTGTAGCCGGTGCCTGCGGTGGACTTCAGCTTGACGATGGGGCGCTTGTCACTAGCCATGGCGATCAGACTTTCTCCCCGCGATTGCGCATCTGGGCGATCACTTTTTCAATGCCGTGCTTGTTGATGGTCTTGAGGCCCTTGGCCGAAACGGTAAGGGTGATCCACCGCTTCTCCGACGGCAGCCAGAAACGGTGCTTGTGGACGTTCGGATTCCACCGGCGCCGCGTCTTGCGGTGCGAGTGGGACACGTTATTGCCGAACGATGGGCGGCGACCGGTCACCTGGCAGACCCTTGACATAGGCAACCATGTTACCGGCCCCGCCCCCGGCCCCGACAAACGGGATAAGGCGAGAATTGGGATATCGACTATTCCCACTCGACCTCAACATCAATCACCAACCGTGTGCGGGATAGGGTCGCCGCCATGAAACTCGGACTGGTCTGGGGATATTGGGGCCGTGGGATGCCCGAGGGCTTCGTGCCGCTCACCCAAGAGGCGGAGCGGTTGGGCTATGACTCGGTGTGGACGGCAGAGTCGTGGGGCTCCGATGCGTTCTCGCCGCTGGTGTGGCTGGCCGCCCACACCGAGCGCATCCGCCTGGGCACCGGCATCGTGCAGCTGGCCGCCCGCACCCCCACCGCCACCGCCATGCACGCGGTTACCGCCGACCACCTGTCCAACCAGCGCCTCATCCTGGGCCTGGGCGTGTCGGGCCCCCAGGTGGTGGAGGGGTGGTACGGCCAGCCCGGCAACCGCCCGCTGGCCCGCACCCGGGAGTATGTGGAGATCTTGCGGAGGGTGTTCGCGCGCGACGGCTACCTCACCTTCGAGGGCGACTACTACAACCACCCCTACAGGGGGGAGGGCAACACCGGCCTGGGCAAGCCGCTCAAGATCATGACCCATCCCCCCCGGGTCGACATCCCCATCTTCATCGGCGCCGAGGGTCCCAAGAACATCGCCCAGACGGTGGAGATCGCCGACGGGTGGCTGCCGCTGTACTACTCGCCGTTCCGCCCCGAGGTGTACGCCGAGTCGATCGCCGGGCGCTCGGACGACTTCGAGATCACCGTCCACACCACCATCAAGGTCACCGGCGACTCCCCCGAGGAGATGGCCGAGGCGCTGTTCCCCACCAAGGCCTCCCTGGGCTTCTACATCGGCGGGATGGGAGCCAAGGGCCAGAACTATCACACCAAGCTCATGGCCCGGATGGGTTTCGAGGAGGAGGCGTACCACATCCAAGACCTGTTCTTCGAGGGGCGCCGGGAGGAGGCCATCGCTGCGGTCCCCGACCAGTTCGCCGACGAGATCTCCCTGGTGGGATCGCCGGAGCGGATCCGCGACCGGCTGGCGGCCTGGGAGGAAAGCCCGATTACCGGCATCAACGTGGGGGCCCGAAACGCCGAAGAGCTGCGCACTATCGCCGAAGTCATCCTCGGTTAGGGATAATGGCCCCATGAGCGAACCCATCACCTTTTACTTCGACCCGCTTTGACCATGGTGCTGGCAGACAGCCCGTTGGGTTCGTCAGATTGAAGACGCCGGTGAAGTGAGCGTCACCTGGGGTTTGTTCTCGTTGGCCATCGTCAACTGGGACAAGCCCATGGACGAGTTCGACCCCGACCGGGGCGTGGGCGTGCGCTCTCTGCGCACTGCGGTGAAGGCCCGAGAGGTGGGCGGCAACGACGGCATCGGGGCTTACTACAAGGCCATCGGACACCGGGCGTTCGACCTGGTGGAGTCGGTGGACGAGCTCGACACCATTCGGGCCGCCGCGGTGGATGCCGGCTTCGACGCCAGCCTGGTGGACGACGCCCTGGCCGACGACAGCACCTGGGAGACGCTGAAGTCCGAGCACACCATCTTGTGCGATGAGACCCGCAGCTTCGGGGTGCCCACCATCCGCTTGGAGGGCGGGCAGGGCCCCGCTCTGTTCGGCCCGGTGATCAGCAACCCGGCCGAGTCGACCGAGGAGGCAGTGGAGTTGTGGCGCCACGTGCGCTGGCTGACCGCCTACGACAACTTCGCCGAACTCAAGCGCGACCGCTTGCCCCCCGACCTGGAGGCCTATAGGCGGAGGTACGCCGACGACGGCTGACGCAGTCCCAGGAGCGGCGGCTGAGCCTCGCCCCCTCTGGCGTCGGCGAGGGGCGCGGTGGTTCGCCGCTGCCGTGGTTGTGGTGCAACTCGCGCTGGTGGCCAACGGCTACCGGGATCCGCACAACTTCTTCGCCTTCCAGCCGTTCAACGAGTCGAGCACCTATGCGGTGGAGCTGGTGCGAGTGCTGGACGACGGCGAGCGGGTGGCGGTGCCCGACGGCCGCTGGGAGGGCTACGACTGGGACGAGCTGATCGACTGGGGGCCTCTGCGATCGCCCTGGCGTCAGCGCCACGCCTTCTCAGGGGTGGACGCGGTGGTGGACTTCTTGGACCATGCCCTCGACTGGGTGGCCGACCACAGCCCCGGCGACACCGAGACCCTCTACTGGGAGGCCGCCGTCACCTACTACCGCAACGCCCGCGGCCCGTACGTCACGGTGGTCCGCAGCCACGAGCGGGAGCTGGGCGGCCCATGACGGCCACCACCTCTTCGCTTGCCGCCGCCAGCTGGCGGGTCGGGTGCCGCCGGTGGCTGGGCGAGGTGTTCGACCAGCCGGCCAGCGTGCGGGGCGTCGCGGTGCTGCGCATCGTGCTGGGCCCGTCGGTGATCTGGCACCTGCGACCGTTTCTGGCCGACTCGCTCAGCGGCATCACCTACCACGACCGCTTCCAGCAGCAGTGGTGGCCGTGGTTCCCCAACGCGCCGACCGGGCTGTATGTGGCGCTGTTATGGGTGGGGGTGGCCGCTGCGGTGCTGATGACCGTGGGGTTGTGGTCGCGAGCGGCCACCTGGACGGCCTTTGCGGTAGTGGCCTACAACCTCTTCTTGTCGGAGACCCACTTCCACCACAACCGGGCCTTTCTGGTCATCTTGTTGGCCGGGGTTGCCCTGTGCGACAACGGACGGGTGTTGTCGCTGGACGCCCGCCGCCGCCCGCCTCTTGATGATCGGGCCCTGGTGTGGCCGCTGTGGCTGTTGCGGTTCGAGGTGGCCGTTGTGTACTTCGCCTCGGGGTTCTCCAAGCTGATCGACTCCGACTGGGTGGGCGGCCGGGTGCTCCACGACCGCACCATCCGCTACCAGCACGAGGTGCGCGACACCCTGGGCGACACCCTGGCCGACCCGGTGCTGGAGGTGGTGACCGCCCGGGCGTTCCACTGGGTGCTGTCGCCGGCCGCGGTGGCCACCGAACTGTTCATCGCCTTCGGCCTGTGGTTCCGCCGCACCCGGCTGGCCGCAGTATGGGTGGCGGTGGCCTTCCACGTGGGCATCGAGGTGAGCGCCCAAGTGCAGGTGTTCAGCGTGATCGGCATCGGCGCCTTGGCCCTGTGGGCAGTTCCGTCTACCCGCGACCGCACATTGGTTACCCCTAGCCGCTGGGTTGGGCGGCTCGACTGGATGGCCCGGTTCGACATCACCGTGGTGCCGGGGGCATCGTGGTGCATGGTGGATCGCGATGGCACAGAGTTGGAGGGGCGAGAAGCCCGCCAGTTCGTGATGACCCGGCTGCCAGCCACGTTCTTGTTCTCCCGTATCTGGCGGTACCGGTGAGCGCTTTGTCGTCGGCACGGCGGCTCTGGTCCACACGAGCCACGCGGCGTCTCATCGCCTGGGCGGTGGTGTGGGTGGTGATCGCCGGTCTGTTGCGGGTGACGCTGGCCGCGCCCGAGGTGTGCCCGCAATACTCCCCCGGCGACGGCCAAGCAGCCATCGACGCCGGGGCCGATTGGATCGTCCGCACCCAGGAGCCCTCCGGGCGCTACCTGTACGAATACGACCGACGCACCGAGTCGGCGGTTCCGGGCTACAACCTGGTGCGCCACGCCGGGGGCACCATGTCGCTCTACCAGCTGGCCATCGCGCAGCAGGGCCAAAACCACCAGGTGGTGGAAGCCGCCGACCGGGGCATGAACTACCTGCTGGATCGGGCGGTAGAAACCAGCGACGGGGGAATGGGACCGGCGCTGTCGCCCCGGGGGCCGGTGAAAACGGGGACGGCTTCGCTGACCCTGGTGTCGTTGGCCCATCGGCGCATCCTCACCGGCGACCCTGGCTTCGACGAGGAGATGAGGGCGCTGGGCAGGTTCCTCATGGGCCAGCAGTTGCCCGACGGCGGAATGCTCAACTTCTGGGACCCCAAGACCGGCGCGCCGGTGCCCGGCCAGCGGTCCCGATTCGCCACCGGCGAGGCCGCGTGGGGATTGGCCTTGATGCACGAGGCCTTCCCCGGCGAGGGGTGGGACGCCCCGGTGTGGGCCATCATGGACTACCTGTCCACCGAGCGGGACGAGTTGGAAGAGCTGTGGCCCCCGCCGTGGCCCGACCAGTGGGCCGCTTACACGCTGGGCGAGATGGCCGAGTGGGGCCTCGAAGAACACCACCTCGAATACGCCCAGCGCCTGGCCGGTCGCTTCGGCCAGATGATCCGCTGGGACGCCCAGCGGGAGGGCGTCGCCGAGATCTCCCATCTGCCCATGCCCCGCGGCGGCGGCTACGGCACCATCTTGGAGGGGCTGGGCGCATTGGAGTGGCTGTGGCTCAATGAGCCCCGCCTCGCCGACGCTCCGCTGCGGGACCGGCTGGAGTGCGGGGCGGCCCGCTTGGCCGAAGCCCAGGACGCCGACGGCGCTTGGTACTACGACGATCTAACCAGGGTGGACGACCAGCAGCACGCCGTCTCCGGCCTGCTAATGGCCGATGTCAGTTTCAACCTCGGAGGAAACAAGCCATGAAGGAAGTGACGCCATGAGCGGACTCGGACCGGTGATGTTGATGGTGCTGGCTGCGGCCAACCCGGCCGCGGGAGCGCTGAGCGTGGCCTGGCGCCCCTCCAACCGAGACCAATGGCGTCCCCGTGTGATGCTGGCCGTTGCCGCCGCGGTGGGCGCGCTGTGGGTGATCGCCGCCCTGGCCGAACCAATCCTCGACGGCCTGTCGGTAACGACGGGCACTTGGCGGCTAGCCACCGCCGTGCCCTTCGCAATAGCCGGAGTGCGCTGGATGGTGTTCCCCGCCCACCCGGTAACCGATGAGCCCCGAGCCGGAACCCAGATGGCCCTCATCGCCCTCACCGTCCTGTTCACCCCCCAGCTGGTGGCCGTAGTCCTCGCCACCGCCGCCCACGACGGCACCCTGCGAACCATGGCCGGCGTAGTTCTGGCCGGCGTACTCACCGTCGTCCTCCTCTGGTTCCGCGCCACCCCCACCCCCCTGCTGTCGGTGGTCGCCCGCCTCCTCGGCGGCATCGCCATCGTCCTCGCCATAGCCCTAGGAGTAGACGGCACCCAGACGATCTGAGCGACTTCTCCTCCGCCGCTGTCTTGAATTTGGCTACCAGTCGAGCGGTTCACCTTTTATGCCTCCGTCTTCGCACAGTTCATCTATCCATTCGATGAAGACATCCTTCACTTCAATCGGAAAGTTGCGATGGAAATCCCGCATACCAACAAACAAATGACGATATTCTGGCGAGATGAATAACCTAGGTAGAACTATCGCCTTTTCTCCGAAATAGATGAACTTTCTAGAGATCAGTACTCTCGGCGGATTCGTGTCCTTCTTTACGTGACTATAGTTGGGACTACCGTCCGCAAGACTATGGCGTCCGTCTTCCTGAATCCAGTCATTTGAACCTAATTCACAGTGGTATATGTTGTCGCCATAGCGCTGCTTTACGCTGCCTGGTCGGAATGGCCGCTTCTGCAAAAATCGGGGATCGTTCCAATAGTCGTTGAAGCACATGGCCTCCTCTACTTGCATTGCATAAACCAATTTACCGCCTTGATTTTTCTGTATTGACCCAACGCCAGCGACCCAGTCTCCTAGTTGAGCTCCTTTGCGTACTTTTGGCTTACAAGTGGCTAAAGTGCAGTAGCCGTAAAATGGGTTTGGAGCAAAGCCAATATCGTGACGCACCACGTAAACGAAGAGATCCAATGGTCAACAATCAATCCGCTTAACCGATTGGTTTCCTCGCGGGATACCATCAGAAGTCTCGCTAATCTGCTCGCCGTTTAGCGCTCGGATGATCTTATCTGCATTCCATGCAACCACCGCGTCCGCAGACTTTTCTAGCGGTTCAGGCAGTTCACACTCCGCATGCCCGTGCGCCCAAACGCCAATTACCAGCTTATTGGCTTTCTGTGCATATTCTATTTCCCAATCAACCCAGTCATGGTTCTTGGTGTCAGGCGTAATCAGCACGATCACCTTTCCAGCCCACTTGATGTTAGGGGCAAGAATTCCTCGCTTGATGTAGTCCGGGCTGCTTGCCTGATTCGGCTTGTCGCTCGTGATCGACGCGTCTCGGACCTCGACCCCTCTCCCTTCCAACAGGGACTTGAGGGCGCTCACAAGACCATCATCCTCATGCCGGTGCGCTACAAATACATTGTGAATCTCACTCAATGGCTACTCCTGACGCCTGCGGTCGCCTGTCGGCCTTGCCATATTGTCTGAAAAGTACTGTAATGTGCCTTCATGCCGTCGTCCATGCTTGATATCTACGTCGTCTGGCACCCTGACGACATCGAAGGCGACGAGATCGCTCGCCAAGTGATCGAGCATTTTCATGGTACCCCCTATGTCGGCCTAGTTGGCGGTTCAGTCGAGGTATACACCAGATCAGTTTCTTGGGGACCTGATTCCGGCACCCCTCGACCTATTCCTCCTGTTGAACCGCAGCCCCAAGGCCTGACTTCTCCTCTGTTCTCCGCTGTCGTGCTGTTGGTAGGAGTCGAGCTCCTTAGGGCCGTCGAGGATCAGTCATCCGGATGGCGTGACTATCTGTCGGAGATCGTTGAAGCTAGAAACCAAATCAACAACGTTGGGGTCTTCCCAGCCCTGATGGTGGACTGGAGTAGAAACGACCAACTCGGGGAAGTGCTCGCGGGCATCCAGACGCTTCCGCCCTCCAGCACCAATGACACCGCAGTTCTGTGTCGAGAGATCTCCCAGCAGATCACTCAGATGATCGGAGACCCTCTAGGTGGGCGGCTCACTGTCTTCATCAGCCACACCAAAGAGCATTCCCAGACCGAAGACGCGGCCTGGGCGCGCGACCTCGTTGACCGCGTCCGCACAAGAATTGGCAATACACATCTCCAGGAGTTCTTCGACGAATCCGATCTACATCCTGGTTCTGACTTCGAGGAGAAGCTTGACAACAACGCTGCTTCCAATAGTCTCCTAGCCCTTCGAACCGGCCTCTACGCTGGCCGAGACTGGTGCCAACGGGAGTTTCTGACGGCCAAACAGGCTGGTATGCCGATCGTCGCACTGAACGCTACTCGCCTTTCAGAGGAGCGCGGATCGTTCCTCCTGGATCATGTCCCAGTAGTGGGTTACCAAGACGGCGACGAAGACGCTAAGAACAGAAGCATCGATACAGCTCTCAACTTGCTCGTAGACAGAGCACTTCGCTACTCGCTCTGGAATCTGCAGCAGAATGATCTTCGTTCGCTTGGGATCGACTGGGCACCACCTGAAGCACCAGAACCTGCAACCCTGATTCCGTGGCTACTTGAGCGTCCGATGGCCGCCGGCAGCCATGTCACAATCATGCATCCCGATCCCCCTCTTGGTGCCCGGGAAGACGAGCTGATCCGAATGTTGTTCACCCTGGCTAGCACAAATGCTACCGTTGAAATTGTGACGCCTCGCACCTACGCGGATCGCGGCGGTAGGGGCCTCTGATGGGGGACCTGAGACTTCGGCCATCCAATGCACTAGACGGCCTACGGGTCGGTATCTCAGTATCGGACAGCGCAGATTTGCCCATGCTGGGCCTCCATGCGCGCCATGCCGAACTAGCACTGGCCGAAATTGCAAGATCTGTTCTACTCCTTAGCGGACGCCTTGTGTACGGAGGTCGAGTCAGCCCACCCGGGTTTTCTCAGTTTCTCCTACGGGAACTCGAACGCTATGGCGACCATCCCGATTCCCTCACCCTTTGCCTAGCCGCCCCTGAGCACGAGACGCTCACACCCAAACAGCTCAAGGACCTCAACAACAAGCTGCAAGCTCGTGGGAGAGTCGTCCGCCTTTCTCCACGTGGTCTTGCCGTAGACAGGGAATCCATTCCTAGTCCTCCTAATGAGCAGCCCAGTGAATCTTCTAGCTACAGTGCAATGAGGCATTACCTCTGCTCAACTACTGATGCGCGAGTCATATTGGGGGGTCAACTCGAACAATTTCAAGGCAACATGCCTGGAATTATCGAAGAAGCGATCAATTCAATCAAGGCAGAGCAACCCTTATATGTTGTAGGTGGATTTGGTGGCGCCGCTGCCCTTGTTGCAAAGACCCTCAACATTGATAGTTTTGACTGGGCACCATCCAACTTTCCAATACGACCAGATGACAAGAGAATAGACGACTCGCTCTCAAAGTTAAGGTCGGCCGCGGACCAAAGCAACGTTTCAATTCGATGCTGCGGCCTCGACGAACTGGAGTTGCAAAAACTCTCTATGACACATAGACCCAAAGAAATCGCATCCATAATAGTCAATGGACTTGCGGCAGTTCACACTAACAGCCATTGATCATGTGCACCCTTTATCGCTTCAAGTTTTTCTACTCATAGTGGAGTTCAATAAATGACTACAATACGGGCGAAACAACAACCCAAAACAACTGCCGGATACGATGCATATTGGAGATTCGCCTCTAAACGTCAAGAAATCTATTTGCGAAAATTATCTGGAACCTTAAAGGACAACCCCCCAGATGATCCGATCCTAGCAGTAAATCGCTTTACGAATGCCTATCGGGCATCCGATCGCGTGAGTCAATTCCTAATCTCCCACGTTCAATACAATCAGGAGTGGAATTGGTTAGACACTTTCGTACGCACTCTTTTGTTCAAGATCTTTAACCGAATAGATACTTGGAACTACCTGTTAGAACAAATTGGAGAGCCTGACTCTAATGCGCTATTCGATCGAACGATCGATGCTGCACTCGAAGAGTTGGCAAATCATCAACCAATATATTCAGCAGCTTACATTATGCCACCACCAAGATCTTCAACTGGCCCCAAATACGTAAGACACTTGGATCTTCTTCGAACCATGATCGATGAAGAAGCGCACAGGCAAATTCAAGATACCTCTTCTATGGAACAGGGTTATAATATATTCCTTCGGTATGACTCTATCGGCAATTTTCTAGCTTACCAATTCATTTCTGACCTAAATTACTCGAGCTACCTTGATTATTCAGAACAAGAGTTTGTTGTACCTGGACCCGGGGCTATCCGTGGAATTAGGAAGTGCTTTCTTGCCACTAAAGACTTGTCGCATGAAGACCTAATTCGATGGATGCATGATCATCAGCATGAAGAGTTTGAAACACGTCAACTACCTTGGGATGGACTTTGGGGACGCGACTTACAACTGATTGATATTCAAAACCTATTCTGCGAAGTAGACAAGTACACACGGGTTGCAATGCCAGAATTAAGTGAATTTGCACCAGGAACCCGTATCAAGCAACGTTATCGACCGGACCCATCCCCTTTGACCGCCTGGTTTCCTCCAAAGTGGGGCATCAACGAGAATATTGTGTTTGCACCTTCGCCTGAAGACATCGGAATTCAGGAGTCACTATTCTGTGACCAAGAGTTCGTTGAAGAAGGTCAACTGACGCTTGTCTAGGTCACACTTCACGAGACCTCCCCGATTGTCCCTCAGTTGAAGAAAAATTGAAAAAGCCTGCTCGTAAGCACTACGCCAAGCCGCTACTGGTTGATTTGACACTTCTAAATCAATCACAGTACGTCTCACGTGTTTAAGTAGGTTCCAATCAATATACTTAGCATCATAGTCGTACGGCTCAAGATAGTTGAAGACAAAAGCTGCAAGTCCCTCTTCAATCGCTTTTGCCCTTGCCCCATCCTCCACACGATCTCTTTCCTCTACATTCCGACGTTGCGCACCCATCAACGCTCGTAAGACAGGAGACCACCCCAAGACAGTAGCATGCGCCAAGTGGATTATGTCATGATAACGGTACCCATCATCTATTGTTGAATTATCGTTTAGGTCATCGCCGAGTTGATTATTTCCTTGTTTTCTTTCCTTTTCTTCTTCTACTCTCCTAGCTGTAAGACCCATAGAGGTTGTGTACTCGTGATGAGGGTGTGCCGTTGATGGCGGTGTGGTGGCGGTGGAGATTGTAGTGGTGGATCCAGGTTTGGAGTCGGCGTCGGCGGTCGGGTTCTGATCTGAACTTGTGTGAGTAGAGGAACTCGTCTGTGAGGGTGCGGTTGAATCGCTCGGCTTTGCCGTTGGTTTGGGGCCGGTAGGGCCTGGTGAAGGTGTGGGCGATGGCGCGGGCGGCGAGCTGGGCGGCGAATTTCTTAGACCGGAAGTTCGGCCCGTTGTCGGTGATGATCTCGTCGACGGCGACGCCGATGGAGCGGAACCAGACGCGGGCCCGCTCGAAGAAGCCGACCAGCGTGTCGGCGGTCTCGTTGTCGAGGGCCTCGACGTAGGCCAGGCGGCTGTGGTCGTCTATGGCGACGTGGAGGTAGCTGTAGCCGACTCTGGGGCGGAGCTTTGTGCCGCGGGCTGCGGTGTTGGCTCTGCCGTGGGCCCTCCACCCGCCCCCGGGGGGGATCTTGCCCACCTTCTTGACGTCCAAATGGACCAGGTCGCCCGGCACAGGGCGCTCGTAGCGGCGTATCACCCGCCCGGTGGGCCGGTCCAGCCAGCTCAGGCGGTTCAGCCCGTTTCGCACCAAGATTCGGTGCACCGTCGACGCCGGCACCCCCAACCGGGCTGCGATGCGCGCCGGCCCCCACCGCTTCTGGCGCCGCAACCGGCACACCTTGGCCTCGACCGCGGCATCGGTTCGCCGCGGCGACCGATGAGGCCGAGACGACCGGTCCACAAGGCCGGCCTCGCCGTGCTCAACCCAGCGGCGCCACCACTTCGCCACCGTGGCCCGCGACAGGCCCATCTGAGCGGCCACATGGGCCTGGGCCATCCCCGCCTCGACCCGCTGGACGATCAACAACCTCCCCATCGGGGTGAAACGTGCATTAGCGTGCGACATCGAGCCTCCCTTGCTCTGTGCGGTAGTTCGCAACCACCACACTGGCATCGGAGGCTCACCTCATAGCGGAGCTAACAACCTCTATGGGCACTACACCTAGCCAATTCCCCTTGAGGCTCCATCCTCACAATAGCCACTTGGCCTGTACGGTCTTCTACAAACCGCACTTCCATATTTCGCAAGAATTTCTGCTCAGGAAATCTGTGATCATCATAGTCAGGAAGTGGTCCCATATCTGAAGACCACAGTTCTCTTGTCTTCTGCAGATTCTCCTGAATGACTTGATTGAGATCTATATTAAGTCTGCGAGCTAGAGCGGCCACATACCATAGGAGGTCGCCCAGTTCCTCCTTTACATTCTCTTCCAGACCTTGCGATAGGCCCGCATCTCTGAACCACTTCTTACCTTCCGACACAACTGACCCAGCTTCTCCTGCGATTCCAAATAGTGCTATCTTGACAGCTTCCTCTTGATCATCCATCTGATCGGTTTCGGCTGACTGCTGCTTGTATTCATTAAGGTCCATAGCTAGTCCTCTGAAGTCAGAATTGTCCCCCACAATGGTTGGGGGCCAACTGCCGGATGTTAGTTGCTACTCCAGCGCCCAGAGATGATCTTGCCTCTGTCATCGGAGTCAGCTACAGAAATTGTGGAGGTTGGGGTTCTAATCCAGAAAGTCTCCCCTTGGCCCTTGCGGTCCATGACTGGGAAATCCGAAGGGTTGATGCTGACTCGGGCTAGTTGATTGCCGATAACGGTGTGGAACTCCCAGGAAACGAGTGGGAGGACCGCATCACCTAGGCGGCTACTGATCAGGTTCTGTAGGTGCTGGCCCCATAGGTCTTGGTCGCCTCGCTCGCCGCGTTTGGAGAACGTGGCGTAGTCGTCTTCTAGTCCGTGGACTGAGCCGTCGTCGGCCACCCCAACCAGGAGGGTGCCGCCGTATTCGGAATTGGCGAAGCCAGCGATGGTCTTGATCACGGCGTCCTCAGGAATGCCTCCCTTTCGCTGCTCTCGGATGTCCCAGCGGAGGGTGGACTTGTATTCCAAGAATAATGACTCTCGGTCGGGCCCGAGCAGATCGCCGATGGGGCAGGTCCGCTGTCTCGCGACGGAGGCGCGCCTCTGGACGTTGACGGCGAAGATGTCCATGACCTCGGCCTGGAGCTCGTTGCTGTCGAGGTAGGCATAGATGAGGTCGCTGTTGCGGTCCATCCGTGACAACAAGGCCTTCTCGTAGCGGGCGGGGAAGACGTGGGTTCGGAACGTGTCTTCGTCGTTGTTTATCGCTTGGTTCTGAATTTCCACGTCCGAGATGAGATCGCCGGCGGCGGCCTCGAACACTAGGCGGTCTTCCTCGGTCCAATCGGTTCCGAAGCGCTCATTCAGGCGGGCGATGATCTGGGACAGGCGTTCTTCCTCGGGGTCGCTAAGCGGACCGGTCCCGGAGTAGATGGTGGCAACTTCTCCCTCGCCATCGGGCAGCGAGATTGAGCCCTCAAACCCAATTTCATGCCGTAGGTGGGTGAGTTCCACCTCTGTGCCCAAGTTGATGCTCTCACCGGGGTCCCGATCCCGGATGAGCATGGCCAGTGCACGGCAGAACAAGTAGTCGCGCTCCAACTCGGGGTTGCGGAACGGCACGACCAGCGACAAGAACCCGTACACCCGCACAAATCGGGCCAGCGAATCACGGAATGAATCCTGGTCGTCGTCGTCCAACGCCCGGAACCGGTCCGCAGCGGGCTGGAGGGCGGCGTCGATCTGTGCATGGTTTCCCTCCCCCATCAAAAGCACCGCCGCTCGCTGCATCTCGCCGGTGTCGAGAATGCCGAAGGCATCGAGCTCGCGCCGGGTGTCGAACAACAGGTTCGGATCGGTCGGCGGGGCCACGGTCTTGCCGTGGTACACCGCGAACTCCTCGCCGATCTGATGAGCATCATTTACGAAGTCGATCACGAAGGTGCCCGACTTGTCGGGGTGTATGCGGTTGAGCCTCGACAGAGTCTGAACCGCGGCCAAACCGGTGAGGGTCTTGTCCACGTACATGGCGGTCAGCTTCGGCTGGTCGAAGCCGGTCTGAAACTTCTCGGCCACCACCATGATCTGCCACTCGTCGGTGTCGAACCGCCCGGCGGTCTGGGACTCTGGGAATCCGTTAGCCTTTGACTCGGTAAGTCCCTCAACCTCGCCCGAGAATGCCACCAGCACACCGAGGTCGTATCCCAGGTTGTTGGCGTAGCCCCGAAGTGCCTCCCACATCCGCACCGCATGGGGCCGCGATGAGCACACCACCATCGCTTTAGCCTCGCCGCCAACCTGCCTCGCGATCTTGGTGCGGTAGTGCTCGACGATTATCTCCGCCTTCTGCGCCAGATTGTCGGGGTGAAGGGCCACGAATCTGGCAAGCGCAGTACGAGCCTTGCCGGTGTCGTACTCGGGGTCGTCTAGGATGGCCTTTTCCAGATGGAAGTACTGGTTGTAGGTCAGGTAGCCGGCTAGCACATCCTCAATGAAGCCCTCCTCAATGGCCTGGCGCATCGGATACAGGTGGAATGGCTCGTGTCGTCCGCCGTCGCCGACCTCGCCAAACAGCTCCAACGTCCGGCCCTTGGGCGTGGCCGTGAACGCGAAGAACGACAAGTTGGGCTGACGGCCGCGGGCGGCCACCGCCTCGGCAAGCAGCGTCTCGATCTCCCCCGCCTCCATATCCGTGTCGATCTCGGGTTGAGCCGAGCCCAGCGCCCGACGTAACTCCCTAGCCGCCTCGCCGGTCTGCGATGAGTGGGCCTCGTCGACGATCACCGCGTAGTTCCGCTCGGGCAGCGTCTCGATCTTGTCGAAGATGAACGGGAACTTCTGCAATGTGGTGACGATGATGCGCGCCTGCTCACCGGAGAGCGCCGCGGCGAGCTGCGCCGAGCTCTCGTCAATGCGCTCCACCACACCGAGGGTTTGTTCGAACTGGCTGATCGTGTCCTGAAGCTGGCGGTCGAGAACAACGCGGTCGGTAATCACCACCACCTTGTTGAACACCTGGGCGTTATCGTCGGTGTGCAGCGACGACAGCCGGTGCGCCAGCCAGGCGATCGAGTTCGACTTGCCCGACCCCGCCGAGTGCTGCACGAGGTAGCTGTGGCCCGCACCGCGCTCTTTGGCATTGGCTTCTAATCGCCGCACAGCATCCCACTGGTGGAACCTCGGGAAGATCACCTCCGGGCGGGCCCTTGAGCCACGGGAGGGCTTCTCTACATGGATGAAGCGGCCCAGAATGTCCATCCAGGCATCGCGTGACCACACTTGTTCCCACAGGTACGCGGTGCGGTGCCCGGCAGGATTGGGCGGGTTCCCCGCGCCCAGGTTGTGGCCCCGGTTGAATGGGAGAAACCGGGTGCGGGTGCCAGCCAGACGGGTTGTCATGGCCGCCGATGCGGGGTCGACCGCAAAATGCACCATACCCAGCCGGCCCAGAGTTCTGTTGTTGTGGGGCCGGTCGGTTCGGTACTGGGCGATTGCGTTCTCGACGGTCTGGCCGGTAAGCGGATTCTTCAGCTCAGCCGTGGCAACCGGTATCCCGTTGACAAACAATCCCAAGTCAATGGTTCGAGATGCATCCGGTTCAAACGGAAGCTGCCGAACGACCGACAACACATTCGCTTCATACCGCTGTGCCAGCTCCGGCGTCAGCCCTTGGGCCGGCTTGAAGTACGCCAGCCGGATCTTGACGTTCCGGTCCACCACCCCGTGGCGCAGAACGTCCACCGTCCCCCGCTTGTCCAGCTCCGACGCCAACCGCTGCACAAATCCCGACTGCGCCTGGTTCGGATCGCCCCCGTAAGCCGAGTCCACCAGCCGCTCCCAGTCAGGCGCCTGCGTCGCCCCAATGAACTCGAACAGATCAGCCGTGTCCACCCCCGCCCCCGCGTCGAAGTCACGCGGCTCGCCCCCAGCAGTGCCCACCTTCACCCGTCGATAGCCACCATGCTCCACCAGCCACAATGCGATGTGCTCCTCAAAAGCTGCCTCAACAGCAGGCATCAGCCGTCACCCCTCATGCGGTCGAGACATCCCCGACACATTATGCCGCGCCAAGGCCCGCATCCCCGTACTCCGCTAAGGCAGGATGCTGTGATCTCCAACAGATGCCACTTAGCTGCGCCAGGGAGGCAGTGTGCCCACTTTGCAAAACTTGCAAAAGAGGCAGTATGTGGTTCGGATGGCCACGTGGCGCACACGCTGCGGTGGATGACGCATACTTGTGATGTGGAAAAATCACAGCGAGTTCAGCCGTCGCTCAAACTGCCGCCATTGCCGCCTCTGGACTTCAAAATGCGCCCGTATGGTCTTGCCAGAGACTGCTTCAGCGACAAGCTGCCCGCAAGCAGTTTCGCCGAGGTCTGCTCGACTTTGGCGTTCGACAACGCCAGAGTGGTGAAACAGCTCACCGCTGGGTTCGGCGCGGCGATCGAACATCACCACCTAGAGTCTGCTGGCAGCGATGGGCGAGGATACGGGCTCCATTAGCGACCCCGAACGGTTGGTGGCACACGAGGTCTCCCCGGCCGAACAGCCGTATAGTAGGACCGAAGAATTCGAGATCACCGCGACCCTGTCGCAAGCACCGCTCCCTCACCCCGAGATTTACGGGGAGTTCGAGCGGCAAGTTCCGGGCACAGCCGAATGGCTGAGGGAGACAGCCGCCTGGATGACTTTGAACCTCACCGGGTGTTGCGCAGGCTCCAACCCTTGAGAGGATGGAGCCATGACAGAGCAGCGACGCCGGGGGAAATACCCGGATGAGATGCGCGAGCGCGCGGTGCGGATGGTGTTGGAGGCCCAGCGGGACTGCGGTTCGCAGTGGGAGGCGATCTCGTCGGTGGCTGAGAAGCTGGGGCCGACGCCTGAGACGGTGCGCAAGTGGGTGCGCCGG